>ERZ746981.22-NODE-22-length-188268-cov-14.030740_pt1 | contig 188268 bp, 90 predicted proteins | sample MGYA00374948_ERZ746981 | MGnify/ENA primary metagenome ERZ746981 (study PRJEB28757, sample SAMN06711160) | food metagenome | host: microorganism | place: China:Harbin | collected 2017-01-30 | study: EMG produced TPA metagenomics assembly of the Analysis of... | reverse complement strand
GGTAATAAATTGGTCAAGCGCGAAAAGAAATATTGGATGGAAAGATGGTTTGGTTTAACAAAGGAGCAACGAACTGAAGCGGGTTTCAGTGAGGTGAAAAGGTTACTTTTGCTTGGTAAGCAAGACTGGAGACTGTTCTCTGTGGCAATAGTTCTCTTAATTATTTCATCGGCAATTGTGATGGCTTTGCCTAAAGTCACAGGATCCATATTAGATGCTACTAAAAAGTATGACAAGCTAGAGGATATTAGTTTGTATGGCTTTACCCTGAACGAGTTCATGGCGATTATGGCAGGTCTATTACTTTTGTCTACGTTCACGACATTTGGTCGTATCATTATTCTTCGAGTTTTAGGTGAGAAACTTGTTTCCAGGTTGAGATCTAGGATAATGAAGAAGACTTTAAGGCAGGATATGACTTTCTTTGATGAAAACAAGGTGGGTGACTTAATTTCACGTTTATCCTCTGATGCGTACGTCGTGTCAAAGTCCATTACACAGAACTTGTCGGATGGAATTAAATACACTATTGTTGGTGCGTCGGCTGTTTCGATGATGTTTATGCTATCACCAAAGTTGTCGATGATCCTCTTGGCATTTGCACCTCCATTGCTTTTTGCCTCTTATGTTTATGGACTCAAGATTCGTGCAATATCCAGAGCATTGCAACAATCCACCGGTTCGCTCACAAAAGTTGCTGAAGAGCAGTTAAATTCTATAAAAACGATTCAATCATTTACTGCGGAAACCAAGGAGCTCACAAGATACGATGATAGGATTCGTGATGTCTTTCGAATCAGTTATAAAGATGCAGTCACAAATGCGACATTTTTCGCCTCTACTGGTGTGATCGGAAACATAACACTATTATTGACCTTGGGACTTGGCACATTCTTTGTTATGGATGGAAGCATGACTGTTGGTGGGTTAACAGCTTACTTGATGTACACTGAGTATTGTGGGAGCGCAACTTTCGGTATTGCAAACTTCTACACTGAGCTTTTCAAGGGTGCCGGTGCAGCTTCTAGATTGTTTGAACTGTTGGACCAGGACCCAGATATCGATGGCGTTGAAGGTGAAAAGTTGAAAACATCAAAAGGCCACATTAAGTTTGAAAAGGTCAACTTCAGCTATCCTACTAGGCCAGATAACATGGTTTTCCGTAATCTCAATTTAGAGATAAAACCGGGCTCCAATGTCTGCATCGTTGGACCGTCAGGCAGGGGAAAATCTACCATTGCATCTCTTCTCCTGAGATTTTACAATCCTGATTCAGGAAAGATAACAATTGATGGAGAGGACATTTCAAAATACTCTGTGCATTCAATCCGTCAGGTGATCGGCTTTGTCCAGCAAGAGCCTGTGCTCATGCCTGGATCAATCCGGGATAATATCGTTTATGGTATGCCTCCTGGTGTGAAAATTACAGGGGACATGATCGAGTGGGCGGCAGCAAAGGCAAATTGTGATTTTATCGATCAATTTCCAGATCGGTTTGACACAGATATCGGACCTCGTGGCTCATTACTATCTGGTGGTCAGAAGCAGAAAATTGCCATTGCTAGATGTTTAATCAAGGAGCCACGTGTAATGATACTTGATGAAGCCACCTCGGCTTTGGATTCACGATCTGAAAATGCCATTAACACGACACTTGCTCGTTTGCTTCGGGATCAATCGATGACTACAATATCCATTGCCCATCGGAAGTCGACAATTGAGAAATGTGATGATGTACTAGTTCTTGGATATGATGGAAATATCGTTGAGGAAGGACGTTATGATGAGTTATACTCGAACAAAGACTCTCGTTTATACAAGTTGCTGAATGAGACATCACCGAATAATGTGGCATCGGAAGCACAGCTACGGAAGAAGGAGAGTGAGAGGAAACGGAAGGAAGAAGAAGCTCTCAAAGAGTGTGAAACGAAACCCACGGTATTAAGTAAGGAGGAAGTGGAAAAACTATCGTTGGAGGAGCGAAGTTTGGCTGCAGAGAACTTCAGCGAAGAAGGAGTTGAAATGAATGATGAGTTTGGCCATAAACTTATGATTCCTCATCATGTTGGCACGGAAGAATTTATCTTGCATGCAGCAGCTGATCGTGAGGAAGCAGAAAAGATAAGACTCAAGGAAGAGAAACAGCAGGAGAAAAAGAAAAAGAAAATGGAGGAAGAAGGGTCCAAAACGAATAATGAGGAATTCCAAAGCGATCCTGACTCAGCCGAAAAGAATGAGTCCGATACTGTTACTGATGATAGCACTGACAGTACCGATAAATCTGTAAAGGAAGCTGATTCGGATGCTGCCAATGATTCTCAATCAAAAGAGAGTAATAAAACAGGAACGGAGGAAAAGGTTCGAACATGATCTGGGATACAGGGAAACAGTCTGTATATTTGTATAAAAAAACTCTTGTATAAAGGTAGATGGAATACAGTTGGAATGGTCGGCAAATTCGGCTGGCCTTCTTGATTCTTTTAGACATGTTCTATCTTCTGGAAGACATACTCTTATCAGTAGCGACTATTCACATTGTATTTTTTAATGAATTTTCGGAATTATATCATCCCGCCGTATTTTCCCCTTTTTTTTTTCACCCTAATGTTGCTGCTACTCGTCTGTATCTTCGAATGCGGGCATTTTTTATTTATATACAATCAGACGTAAACATTTCCGAGCCTGAAACGCTAGTGCCTTGCTGCATTATTATGCCTTTAACTCACATTATCTGACGGGTCCAATTTCGCTGCTTTGGGGTCGGTGAACCGTTTCCCATGCAAAAAGGTTAAAGATCTACCCAATTTTTTTTCATGTTTTACATAAGCCTATAAATTTATTTTATCAATGAAAACAAGCTGTTGACGTTATACTATATTTTCATTTTTACTAATATATTTGTGTCGATCAAAATAGTGTGTGGCATTCCTTAGTTGCCCCCACCTGTAAAACATCAAGTTGGTGTGGAAACAGAGTTTATTGTAGATTGGCCTTCCGCTGATATTGTGACACTTTTTTTTTTTTTTGAATTTATTCTGCTTCCGTTCTTTTGCCATTCGATTTGATTTTTTTATTTTTATTTTTATTTTTACTTTTATTTTTATTTTTTTTGTGACTTATCTGCGTAGCCTTCCTAAGAACTTCATCCTTGTTCAGTAACAAATACAAACGTATGATATTCAAAAATATCGCCGCTGAGTGATTAGAGGTGTGTGGGACAATAGCATATATAGTTGCTTATCTTTCAAAATATAGATCGAGAGAACGGTGCTTCCTCTGCATTTATTACAGGCAACAGAACTTAATAGAAGTCTTTATTTTGTTGCTAAAGGGACAAAATCACATCTTTTACAAGTAACAGAATATTGTTACGCTATACTATATATATACAAGCTACAGGTTTAGTCACTATGATTTCATCGGCTGCCGTTCTTCTTCAGAAGGAACTGAAGGATTTATCAAAGAATCAACCCTATTTCTACATTCAGCTTCAGAATGATAACATCTATGAATGGGATGTGGGTCTTTATATCGATAATTCTGATTCTAAATACAGTGGAGCATTTCTGAGAGGTAAGATGCAGTTTCCTCGAAACTATCCATTTGCCCCTCCTACCTTCAGGTTTACTCCAGCCATTTTCCATCCAAATGTTTACACGGATGGGCGTCTATGCATATCCATTTTGCACAGGGCTGGCGATATCTATAATGATGAACCATCAAATGAAACCTGGAGTCCAGCACAGTGTGTGGAGTCCATCCTTATCTCCATACTTTCAGTTTTAGATGATCCTAATATAAATTCGCCAGCCAATGTTGATGCGGCAAAACTTTTCAGAGATGACAGGGAGGCCTATTATCGTAAAGTTGCCAAAGATGTTGCCAGATCAAAAGAGGATATACCCGCGGATTTCAATATACCAGATCCATCCACAAAGAAGTTGGAGGATGAATATGAAGATGAATGGTTCTATGATGAGGATGACGATGACGATGACGATGATGACGATGACGATGATCAAAGCTTATATGATGATGATGTGGAAATGAGTGAAGATTATGGTGATACTGAGGGTGGAAAAAAATAGTTTCTGGCATTTGACCGGCATATGGACTTTAATATAGTACTTTTTATCGTTTATTCTTTCCATTTCATTCGGAAATGGAGTCCATTGTCTTTCGCTTCTTTTTTTTTGATTATACACACATTCAGTTCTATGTTTTCACGCTTCACCCTTTCCTCTGTTGGACCTTTCCCTTGCCAACATTTCAATGCATAAATTCTTCAAAGAGTCAACATCGTCCTTATCCACTTCTTATTTTCAAGTCTTTTTACCCCTTTATTTTCAAATTTTAGCTATAGATCAAATCATAAAGCATTTTCAATTATTATTAATCTATTGTAGTTAGTATTCAAGCAGTAAAAATGTGTAAATATAATTAGTGAAACGTTCAGGATAGTTAGAGTACGTGGTTAAGTACTTGTTAGAGTAAACTTTCGGAGAGAAATTGCGGTTATCTGAACCTAAGAAAAATATTATTTTCACAAAGTCTATAGCTACTACTCAAAAGTTTGTCCTTCCAAACAAAGCGTTTTCAATACTAATTAGCTACATTCATCATGCTATCACGAATTGTTAGAAAAAGAAATTGTATTTTTGATCTTTAAAAGGGATTTTATTCCCATGTAAAGATTGAAACTAGACAAGAAAAAAAGGCCGGCCAAGTGTAAACATAAAATAAACGAGCGTTATAAAAAGATATCGAGCTGATTAAGCCCAACTTGTTGGTTGATGAAAACATCTCCCTAACAATATATGTATCAAATGGATGACACGAGTCTCATTGAAAAAACATGAACTTAAGCAATGGTGCACATGTTGTTCTCATGGTAGAAGTTACCATGAACATAGTTCCACCAGGTGTTGTAGTCTTCATCATCCTGAGAAGGAGCATCGGTAGTTGAGTTTTGGGTGGCAGAGATCTTGGAGTTCATTTTGTTTGTTTGTGTTGTTAGAGTAGAGGATTTGTTGGTTTTTGTTGATGATAAAGGAAATGGGAATCTGATATCCAAAAAAAAAGTTCCTATGTAAAGAAATATTTATCGTATTTATACTTAATCTCATGGCAGTTAATTGCCTCGAGGGTAGTGAAATATTGCAGCAGCAGTCCTATTGAAGTATCCGCATTAGGAAATATGTCTGGTTTCTCGCGACAGTATAATTAAGACGATAACTCGAATTTTCATTTTAATAATTAGCGCTTGATTTGTTTTCAAAAACAATCAAATATTTCAGTGAACTCAAACATTTGAAACGTTAAATAGCAAAGTCATTCATTTGATCTGCATGATATTCGTTCATTTTTTCTTTTGGGTTAATTCAATGCACCAAACCTGATTATCGATTTTGTTTCCTTCGGATGATTTTTTTTTGCCAAAATAGTAATCCTCAAGAGAAATCACCTTGCATCGCATCCTATAGATATTACATTTTTAGTGATATTGCCGGATAACATCAAATTAAAAGCAAGTTTCATGTTTCAAATAGAAAAATGACGAGCATGTGACTATTTCTATAATGCTGAGAAACAAACTAGGATATGTCAAGATAAATCTCTACTAGAACCATTATAGAACAGTAGACTGAAACACTACGGACCCAACAAATTGACATTAATTGTTCGTTATCAGTAAAGTACCTTATTGCCGAATATTCTAGGGTAAACAATTTATTGGTGAATGCTCTAGCAATCGACATCTATTTCCATATTTGAAACTCCAACGACTACTATGTCGATATCGTCATTCAATGAATAATGACTACTACATCCTGCAAATAAACATTATATTTTTCAGTTCAGAATCATTCAAGTGCAAATAGTATACAGTGCCATGAATATGACTCTTATATCCTTGTTGATTATCACATTAATTTATTAAGTCTTTCAGCCTTGCTTTGGAACCTTTATTATCCAACTAGTATGAGTTTCAGTCAAGAGTTCTATTTCATGAATAATCCTTTTTATCTAAATACTAAGTGAAGCGATGCCTAATGATATACTGGGTAAGTGGAATTTGCAATGGGCTTAAACTGCACTTCTGTATCTATTTTATATTATCTATTAATCTAAATTAAATGTACAAATGACACACCAAATACTTAATTACGCGAAGTGGATACCTACCTGGTGAAATGCGTATAATAGCTTGAGAAAAGCCACTTGATCCATCTTGGAAGCCCTTTGTTCCGCGAATCCTGTTTCCGTTAACACCTTATTTACATTTTGCTTCACCAATGATTCGACATCGTTATTAGATTCAATGGACATATCTCCGTTCTGCTCGGTTGTGTAGGCCAAGTACCTCTTGTAGTTCTCTTCCAATATTGCCGTTATCTTCTTGTTCCTGAATATAGCACCCAACGTTTTGTTCTTTCTGTTAAAACAAAGACGTAGTAATCCATCCCATTCACTATAATTAAGATTAGGTCTTGGGATTTTCGGTATCACTTTGACCACTGATGATTCCACCTTTGGAGGAGGTCTGAAATTGTTTTTTCCCACCTTCATAACGTGTTTTACGTTAGCCCACATCTGAGCATTCGCACTTAAACGATTGTAGAGGTTGTCACCTGGCCTGGCAGTGAGATTCATAGCAAATTCTCTTTGAAACATGAGAACTGCAATTCTCGGAGGATGCTCCATTTCAAGCAATCTAAAAACGATTCCTGACGATATCTGATACGGTGTATTTGAAATACAAACATCAAAATAAGGAAGCTCCTTCATTTTCATAAAGTCACCAACAGTAATTTCCAACTTCTTTTCAACAGGTGTCCCTTGAACCCTTTTTAAAAGTTCCCCAGCCATTCTTGGATCAACTTCGATAGCAATAACTTTGCGTGCCTTCTCCAAAATTCGCATGGTAAGATTACCGGTACCAGGTCCAATTTCTAAAACAACATCTGATGGCCTTATTTCTGCTTTGTCAACGATTGCCTGTGCGATTTGAGGGTTCTTTAAGATATGCTGACCGAGATTTGTGTTGAACTTGAAAACTCGGTTGATTTGATTAGCAGCCGATGGAGTTTTTCTGCTTCCAAGCTGCTTTCTGGCTGATTTCGGCATTCTATGTGACATTATCGTGCTTTTAACAGTGCTAGAGTTATTATCCTTATAATGAATACTATTTTGATACTATATGAAGATTTACTTGTTAAGCTTTGACCTTTTAAAATATTTCTTTAAGAATTTTTCAAAAAAAAAAAAAAAAAAAAAATAGCCTGTGATAATAATAGTCGGATCTCTATTAATACTCTCACATACTTTTTCCTCTAAGTATAACTCAGGTAATCTATGTCGGCATACGAAAGCAAATATAGCCTGACCAAATATCCAGCTGTGCAAAATGAATCAAAAACAAAACCACATACATATACAGAAAAGGCCTTCAAATCAAGGAAGCGAGAAGAGAAACACAGGCAAAAAAGACATTAATATCACCTCTCTTCAGCTAAAAAGAATTAAAGGTTACCAAAGGATAGTTGCTGGTTTGATCTTCATCGGCTTACCCTGCATTGAGCTTTATAGGAGGTTCTACATGAATGGCGAACGAAAAATGCAGCAAGGTGAGTTTAATCCCAGGGATGGTACGATTCGAAAATACACGGAGGAAGAAAAGATAAAGAATTTCAACAACAGTTGGCTGACCAAGATATTTGGCGAGAAATAACTACCAGCCATAGAGACAAAACTTTACCATACACATCAAATAAACTACAGCATATCTATTCCAAATGATCATCCATTGTTTGAATTCCGCAAGCATATATTATACAACTTTAATGTTTTCGCTCTCTTGTATATAAGCAATTTCATTTCGAAAATAAGATGTTCCAGGTGCTATAATAAGCCCACCATGAATAATGTGGATCACAGATTCAACAAATTAAATTATATCGTTTCAAATTCACAGTCACCGCTAATAGTATAGCTGGTCACATGAAACTGTTCTTATGTTTGAATTGGCTCCTTGCATATTTGAACCTCTTAAAGATGTTTTCGCTCTTACTTTAAGATGCGACGTATCCAATAAATTATACGTGGGTGGTGACTTTTGCCTAGTATCAAGATCGTTGCACAGGGCTGTTCGTGGCCTTGCTACCGAAAATGAATGTAACCGCTTTGTCCCTATGACTGGAGAGGGTGTTCCATTTTTTGAAGAAAGCTTGGTACCTAGTTTTTCGAGTCTTGATGATGGTCTATCGTAAGAGCCCATGCTGTGTATTCTCCTATCGCCAGTTGTAGAGTTTCCCAGAGTTGATTTTCGAATAGAGATCCTTGATTCAGGTCTGAGTGGAAGTGGTATCCGGCTTTTTCTTGAAATATCTGCCTCTTCCGGTAATACATCGAATTCGTTAAGACCATGAGACAGAGAAGCTTTCTTTTTCGGTCGCTCATTAATTGGTGTTATTTGTGATGACGATCTAATCATTGATTTCGTTGTTTTCTTATCGGACGGCGTCCTTCTCGGTAGTCTCGACTTTCTTGGCTTATTTTTTATACTGGGAGTGACAAATGGATTTGGGGTCTCTGGCAGTCGAATACTTCTCAATGGTGTACTCACAGATTTATCCTCATATTTCCTAACTCTGCTCGCAACACTTGTAGGCCCCATATTTTCCTTATTTGTACCATCCTCGGGTGGGAGTTGAAGTTCTCCCATTAATCTCGCTATAACTTTTTTTGAATCAATTTTTAATTTCGCCTTTTCATTTGCACCCAGTGAATTCACTAGATCCTTACTGGAACAAGGTCTCCTCACAGAAATCGGAGGACCACTTATCATCACCGGCTTTATATCTAGCGATCTAATAAAATTTTGACCTTTAAATTCGGATAACCGCTTAGACGAAGCATTCTCGACATTCCCTTTATCTCGGGTAGAAGAATTTGGAGATGCCGATAGTTCACTATCGTCGCGTCCATCGTCTCTATTGTTTACTTCCTTTCCGGCAACTCTGGCTACCAGCGAATCGTATTTTTCACCTAGTGCCTTGTCCTTCACAAATCCACCCTGTAGTATTTTGCTTAAATATTCCAAAATGGAATTCACATACCTCATCTTACTTCCTTCCACAATCACTGTATTTTCCATTCGGGTGAGAAGGTTGTTTGCCTCATCCAATAATCCCTGAAAAATATGCTGCCATCTTGCACCTATTAGTCTATCCCAAAGAGAGCTGATCTGATCATCTAGGTTGATGTACATCTTAACCAGCCCTTGGTATTTCCTTATAAGTTCGATGGTGCATGATGGATATGCCTTCCCTGAAAGTCGATTAAATGACTCTAGTTGCTGAGGAATATACGTTATAGAGGCACTTATTGGTTCGGCCTTAAAGCACAAACACGCAAAATCCTCCGTCAATAGTCTTGTTTCCTTATCGAGAAGAGGTATATGAAGGCCTCGCGAATATCTTCCATTTCCATATTGAGGTAGTTTGTCTGTAGCGCTCACCAAATCATGGAAGCATATTGATACATCGTCAAATTGACATTTTGTGTATCTAGTGTTGAGTTTGGAAACATCCTTGAGGCTTTCTTCGATCTCTTTATTAATTGATTCCATGATGCTGTGGTTGATCTCTTTATATTGCATAGCAATAGAAGATGTATTAATTAACACTTCTGTACATTTCCGTGCCCGATTCACCTGCTCTGCTATCTTAGGTAACGTATTAAGTATTCTTGTTTCCTGGTGATCATGCTTTTCTTGTTTTAATTCGGAAACAAGGTCGGATGCATCTGCAAAAACCTCCAAATTATATGATATTATGCTTAATTGCTGATAACCCTCACTGATCCACTGTAACTGACCTATATTGGCTCCCTGGACGTCACGTGCAATCGGTTCAAGGGCTTTGATGATCTTACGAAGGTAATCTTGAGCTCTCTCAAAAATCCCATAGGCTGCATCAAATTGTATAATTCTGCGTCGGATAGAAACTTCATTGACTTTCTCACAATATTCGCTTTGTTTCACCGCATTTTGGATAATACCTGAGAGCGGTAATGCTTTGTTTATTGTTCTAGACACCATCGATTGAGAAAGTGCTTTCGATCCAAAAAAAAAAGTAACAACTGAAGTTTGAGGCTGCCCACCTTAGCTCCGTGTATCAATTCAATGAAAAAAAAGCAACTGAGTGGATATATTTATATAAACTATAAGTAATGTTGCAGTAAATGCAATAAATGACCTGTTCGATAGTTATCACGATAGCTCACTTTAAAAGGTAGGGAAGTGAATCGGCTATCCTATTTAGTTCTTGCCCAATGAGGAATCAAGAGCACGCTGTGTATATTTTCTAATTTTTTTTTTTTTTTCTTTCTCCCCCTTCACTTGTTTTAAAGGTAAATAACATACTGAAACTCTGAGCGCGAATTTGTTTACTATGCATTTCTCAGGTGTAAGGAGGAATACATATTGCAATGATCACATTCCTAGCTTATACGAAAAATATATCCCAGGCACATTCAGACTTGCAAACACTTCCGAAGTGTGCCTTCGCTCATCCTGCATTCCAGTAAAGCTAAATTACACACATGGTTCCAAAAATACAATTTAGAAGAGTATACTTAAACTGCTATTATTTCAAGATTGTCTGACTGCTTGTCTCTCATACATCTCCACAATTTGTTCACTACTTGTAGCATCTTCAGTTCCCTTATCTGTTCTGATCTGAACAAATCTTGGGAACCTTAAGGAGATTCCCTTTTCTCCGTCACCAAAGTAAGATGCTCCACTCATATATATTGGAGAAGTAGTTAAATCTGCGACTCTAACCTCAAAGACCAATGATGGTTCAAACCAAACGTCTGGAGTGGCATTTGGATTTTCCCTGTTGTAAACAAAAAATGATTTTGGTTCTGAAATTTCCTTCGGTTTCAACTGTTTTGCCAAGTCCATTAAAAGATCTTCACTGAAACCAGTGCCAATTTTACACACCGATTCATACTCACCCGTATCTTGGTTATATGATGCCAACAAAAAGCCTCCATACCATCCTGTTCTCTTACCTTTTCCTATATATCCACCAATAACAACAAGATCTAGAGAATCTCCCACTCCTTCAAGATAATCCTTTTTCAATTTAAGCCAGTTTTTAGACCTCTTTGCGGGTCTGTAGCATGCATCTTCTCCATGTAATGCTTTGATCATCAAACCCTCACATGAATCATGAACAGACTCATCCAAGAATTTCTCCATTTCTTTCACATCCGTTGAATTCATTTTTGTGGCAAATCTAAGCTTCTCTGGAACTTCATGAATGTGCTTGAACAACAATTCTCTACGTTGATCCAATGGCTTATTTATAATGGGTTCGCCGTTGTAAAATAAAAGATCGAAGACAAATAAGCACACTTTAACTTTAATATCCTTCTCTTGAACGCCCTTTCTCTTCCTCGTTGACAATGTTTGGAATGGAAGTATTTTATGTTCTTCTGTATCCCATGCAACACATTCTGAATCCAAGATCAAAGACTTTATTTCTGGGTTTTCCTTTCTGAGCTCCTCGATAACTGGAATTAAATCTGGATATCTCTCCGTCATATTTTCCGAATTTCTGGAATAAACTCTCATGTCACCGTCTGGTAATAGATGAACTTGAGCACGTTCTCCATCGTATTTATACTCACAGGTAAATTCTTTACCCTCCATTGTATCCATGATCTCTGCAATAGATTTTGTAGGGCGAGCAAGCATCGGCTTAACTGGTATTCCCGGCTTAAGTGTACAATGCTCTGACACATGAGACACGCCATATTTGATGCAGTTCTTTATAATCAACTCATAATTTGGAGTCTCAGAATAAGCTTCCTTCATTTGCTGCTCAGCTTTAACCAAAGCTTCCGGATCCACATCATCTGAAGACTTTTCACCTGTTTCATATTCAACAAATGCTTTCGCTAACCCCATAAGCACAGACTTCTCACCAAAGTTTATCCTAAGTTTACCCTCAAGAGATCTCATTAGAAACTTTGCTTCCTGGTCTTCACAAGCTGCAAGCATCTTGTTAATAATTGCGATTTTCTTTGACTGCGAAGAATTACCCATAGATTTTGCTATTTTGGTTAAATTCTGGAAAACCTCTGGAATACTTAATGGTTTTGGTTTAAATATTAATGACTGCTTTGTTCTTGAAATAAAAGCAACCTCACCTATATCTCCAAGACGATGATAGTCCTTTCTTATATGTTGCAGCTCCCTACCTGTACTTTGGGCCAAAGCCTTCAAAAGTAATGTCTCGCCTAGTCCCAACTCTAAGTCTGGTTCATAGTCTGGACCAAGTCGATTGATCATGAGATAAGTGACTTCTATAAGATTTTTGGCAACAGCCCCGTCAGCCGTGAGCGTTTTTTCACTGGAAGACTTTCTCAAGATATCGCAAAAGAATTCAGACGCAATCGCAAGATTTTTCAAACGGCCAGACTCTTGCTCTAGTTTTTCAAACACATTACATAAAGTGGCATATGGAATTGGTTTATCGGGCAATATTTTTGTTGGACTCTTAGTTTTGTGAACCTCCTGATCAATACGAAGAAGATTTTTAGCATCTTTGAGCTCGTTTTTTGTCTTGTGCATCTCAATTTCTTTATCTAATCGTGAAATGTTTGACTCGGGTGCATCATCAACCATTTCCACATCAGATTCCCCGTTCAAAGGTTCTTTTTTTGGTTTCTTCCTGGAAGGCGAACCCGTTCTGCTTACAGATCTGGACCTAGACTTGGATTTCGATCTAGATCTGGATCTTGACCTAGACCTAGACCTAGATTTTGTCTCTCCATCAGAAGATGTTTTCTTTGCAGACGAACTTTTCAAACTTTCATCCTTGTGTACGGAACGTCCACGCTTAATACTTATATCCTTATCTTTGGGGGCCAGATTATGACTCGAAGATGAGAAGTTGAAGAATTGAGTTAATGTTTGCTGTTGTGAGGGCATCTTCCGCTGAGTACTTCTAATTGTTGAATGAAATGCCAGCGTGTTCAAACGTAATGATCCTAGAGTTGATCTCAGGATTGAAATAATTGCGAGAGAGTTCCCTGAAAGCATTAAATTACTTTCTTGAGCTTTGTTATTTTTAGATGAACAGTAAGATTACAAATATCCCTTCAAGAGTCGGACAGACTTCAATGGTGAAGAAAAAAACTAGTTTACATTAAAAGACGTGGGGCGAAATTTTGGGAAGCGAAAAGCGCGTGAATTTTTTTATTTTTTGTGCTGGATGCAATCAGGAGCAACGCGTCACTATGTAAAAATTATTCATGCTCTTAGTATTCAGTTTACGTAATCAAAGGATTATAGTTTGTTGACGAATGCAATAAACGGATGAATACCTATGAAAGCTAGAGAGCAAGAAGAATCAGAAGTAACATATAGGTTTGCCAAATATATATAAATAGAGCTAATGCTTTGTAGTTTTCATTAGTTAAATTTATGGAATGTTGCATAATAGTCGTCCAGAAAGGATTTAACCATGGACAAAGTTTTGGAGGTCCATGCTGCTTATACGATTCATGCTTTGATGAAATGGAATATTTGCGATCAAGTCGAGTCATTATTATGTGAATTGTTATTATTGCTCAATAGCTTAAGTAAAGATAATATTTCACCTACAATAGGTTACATACTCACTGGGAGTAAACTTCATTAAGTTTCCTCGAAAGCATTATCAATCTACACTGAAGGAAGTACGGAGCTTTATCATTGATGAATTTCGAAAATTTAAATTATTGAGAAAACAGAATTAGACTGATTTAGATAGAAAAAAAAAGTTTAGAAAGTCAAAAATTAATAACATAGAGTCAGGAGAGCGAGTTAAGTGTGAAACTTGAAAATGTAGATAAAGAACAATTGCCCTTACCACAAAGCAAATGTAATTTCTAACAACAAACAACATTTCCCGCTTATTATTATACTCTCAGTATATCGTAAGTAGCATCACATAAGAATTATGCCTTTTCATAAGATTCCCAATTGTCCAAAATTTCCTTAATCTTGTCTGAATGCGTAAGTTTGTAGACATACTCAAAGTAATCCTTGGTAAGTTCGAATGGCTTACCAGTTAAGTTTGGAATATACCTGTCAATCAAGCTTGCTGGTTTAACAGCAGACTTTGGAATCTTCTTGATAAGGAATCTCTTGAATGGTTTAACACCGGATCTCAAGTATGAAGAATGGAATGGAACCGATATTCCTCTCAATGGAATACATGCAAATCCACGTTTCAGTGTGATTGGCTGAGGCTTTGCTAACGAGTCTTTAGACACCTTAGCAACGATTTTGCTCAACTCCTCGGCAACCTTTTCAATTGGCATCATTTCCAAAAGCTTTGAAATATCGATTTTCTGCATTTTGACAATATTCAAAGTGTTTGTTAATGTATCCAAGGCACGCAAATCACCAGCGGCCACATACTGTTGGTTCTCGACGTTATAGTTAACAATCTCAAGCAACCATCCCGTTTGTTTGTCAATGTGCTCAATGACAAAGCGAAGTCCTTCATCATCAAATGATTTGCCAACACGTCTTGGGTCAACAGCAACCATACCATAATTGGATCTTCCTAGATTGTCTCTTGGAACAGCGACTTGCATAGTCATACCTCTATAGAAAACAACATCCACTAAGGACTCGATAGGCATAACACTTGCTATAGAAGCAAGAGCGGAATACTCACCAAGAGAGTGACCAGCAAACATGCACTTCTCAGGAATCAATCCCTTGGATTTCATATCCTCAAATGCCGCCTTCTCCATCAATGTCAATGCGGGTTGTGTGAATTGCGTAGCTGAAAGAAGACCGTTACTTGAGCGGAAGGTATATGTCGTAGTATTTTCATCAATACCCTTGAAAATCTTCTCGGACTTTAGATGACCATTCTCATCGACATATTCGAATAGCATAGAGATATAGTTCTCTCTAACGGCACGGCCCTTTGGACCACCGAAGTGAACAGTCAACTCCTTAGGATTGTTTGTTATGATGTTCAAAATGGAGAATCCGTATGTGTCAATAAGGTGCTTGTCAGCTTTATCCCAGACGGCACGAGCAACCTCGGATGTCTTGTAAAGATCCATACCCATTCCCTGCTCCTGAGATCCCTGTCCAGTGAACACAAATGTCGTTATAGGTTGATCAATCTCAGCTTCACCAGTGAGGACGACTTCATCTGTCTCCACCTTCTTCGTCTCTATTTTGATGATCTTACGTCCATTAATCATACCAACATGCTCTAGAGTAGTGCTCAACTCATCGTTAGGCAAGACCATACCAACGAAGTTTGCAGTGTACGCACGCACTCTAGGTGCCACACCATCCGCCGCATACATCTCAACCAACGATCTGATAGAGGCGGATGAAAACATTCCATGAGTGATAGTGCTTGGAAGATCAGCGTACGAGCTGAACACCTTGTTGACGTGAATAGGGTTGAAGTCACCAGAAACAGTAGCATAAGTTTCGTTCGAACCTGGAGATTTCGTCCTCAATGCTTTAGCTAACGGAATCTTGTTTTCAAACATGAGAGGCTGCTCGATCGGCTTACCGGTTCTTGACAAATACTCTATAACCGGGTTGCCGAAAGACTCACCAGCGACGTATTCGACGTTTGCAACCTTCTTAACCTCCTTTGTTAGGAGCTCGTAACAGACAGCACCAGATGTGGAAACGTACGAATAAACATCCTCAGACTTATACTTGTAGACAGAGGTAAGTCTGAAGGTGAGCACTTTACCCAAAAGCGCAGTCTCTGAGTCACAGTGGAACCATTCCTTCGATTTCAAAACTGCAACATCCTTTGCTGTTGTCAACTTCAACTCAACAGGGGTCTCCACAATTTTCTTGAACGTGTGCTCATAATCTGTGTAATGGCCACGGTAGAAGAATTCGGATATAACCTGCATGACCTCCTTACCACTCCTGTAGATATGTCCAACGACTCTGACAGTCTTGCCGGTTGGACCATTGATAACAGAAACGATGTTTGCATCGGAAGAAACCTTATCACCAGCCTTCAATGGGGTAGAGCCGGAGATCATTCTGTAAGAGTTTGACAAATGGACCAACTTTAAAATGTCCCCGTCAACGGTCTTAGGGAAAATGGCCTTCATGATAGCTCTCCAGCCAATCACAATAGCGAAATCCATTGGAGCGAGCTGCTCGCGGTCAGGTCTAGGAACAAAGTACTCGCAGGAGTTTCCAACAGCATGAGTTAGCTCCACTATATCCTTTGGATTGATAGTAGTAGATCCACCATCAATTGTAGAATCAACTGAGAAGTCAAGGTCAACTGGGGACTTGGCACCAAACCAAACCTTCCAGTAGAATTCTTTGATCCTAGTGTTCCTGTCGGACATCTGTTCTCTAATTGGAGCAAATCCATCCGATGGATCATAATCGTAAAGAAGTTCAAGAGCCACAGGCACTCCATCGTGCGTTCTGGACTCGATGAGCTTCATTAAGATTTTGGATCCACTTCTGGAAATGTTGACAACCTCGCGTTGCTGACCTCTGATCGGAATAGATGCCGAAATCACGATAGACTCATCGTCCTTATCCAACCCGCTAATAGAAACCCGCATATGCTTGTGAGGCTTTAAAACCTTTCTTGCTGCATTTGCTGCATGGTTGTATCCCTCAACAAACACTTTAGAAGAAATGAATGCACGTCTCCAGTTGAACTCCTTGCCTGCCAACACTTTGAACCATTTTTCAATGTCTGGCAAATGCGAGTTCACAGAGTACTCAACGGTACCCTTGCTTGGATGGCTGATCTTCAAATGCTTGATAGGCTCTTCTGATATTTGGTCATCAACGGCAAAGTATTCAACCACTGGAACATTGGCAATATCATCATCATACTCATCCTTGAGCAGCTTCTTGATGTGGCCCTCATGAATGTCGTCCAAAATTGTCTTGATAGGCTCATCAACCTTGGTAGCATAGCGAGTAGCAACAGGACCCTGAAGAATACAGGTTCTTTGCACATCACCGCCAACAACTGCTTCCAGGTCCTCAGATTGCCAAAGGGAGTCCTTTTTGAAGAAGTACTCGAAGTTCTCGTCAAGAACTGGAACAAATGGAACGGGCTTTTGCGTAGGACTCAAGCACATACTGATGAAGTAGTCGCAGTCTTCAGCACTGATAATCTGGGTCTTGGCATCCGGATACTTGGAGAACACCTTGGCAACAGCATCGTCTGGCTCCTCAAGATCATTGAAATGCTGGATAACGGAGGTGGTTGGAGCATCAGCAAACCTCTCCTCAACACGTCTGAGGAATGTACCAGTAAGGTTTCTGAGGGTAGGATCGATCCAACGACTCGATTTCCTAACGTACATCAACTCGACACAACGTGTTGCAACCTCCTCGTACGTCATATCACCAAGATCACAGACACCATCGGCATTTCTTCCAAACCATGGTTTCTGGAAATCAGCATTCAACTTGGAGATGATGTAAGACTTCTTCTTCTTCAGAGCCTCCAACATCTTGGCCTTTGGAAGTGAGAATATCGTCTTGTCCATCTCCTTCCAGAAGATAACTCCACGGGTGGCAATCTTGTGAATTGGCTCACCCATCTCAGAAGTAACGGTCAAAATACCACCTGTTGGCTTTTTGTACGTGGCTTCCCACTCCGAATCTGGAACACCAGGGCAAGCTGCAATAGCCTCTTTCGCAGCTGGAGAAGTCTTGGCCTCCTTGGCAACCATAACACGAGAACCGAATAGAATACCATCAAAAGGCATCTCAGGATAATCATACTTCAGAGACCAAGAACCGGTCAAGTAAGGATAGGTGTCCTCAGTTGAGCCAAAGCCAGAGCCTGCAACAAGAATTATGTTTGAGCAGCGTCTAATCTTGCCGTACATCTGAAGAATAGGCTGATGGAAGTCCTCATACGAGTGATGACCACCGGCACGGCCTCCGGTCCACTGCAAAACAATCGGGAAGTCTGGGAAGGCTTTTGCGATCTTGATACACTGGCTGATAGCATCAATGGATCCGGGCTTCAAACCCAAATGCCTCAAGTGTAAGGTCTTGATGTACTCAGAGGCAACTTCCAAAGATGGAACACCAGCACCAATGGTCAATGACTGAATAGGGAAGCCATGCTCACGGAGATCCTTGATCATTGGAATGCCCCACTGAAGCATTCTAGGATTGACATAAATCAAGTTGATGCCAATTCCAGAGCCAGGCTTGATCTTGGATGCAACCTGCTTCAAAGCATCAACCATGATGGATCTGGTGAAGTAACCACCTCCAGCCATCTCGATGTGGTATCCGGAGTTGATTGTAGCAGCAACAAAGTCGGGTGAAACGGTAGTTGGCGTCATTCCAGGAACCATAAGTGGAGGTCTGCTGAGAAGACGAGAAAACTTGGTATCAACATAAACCTTTCCTGCCTTGGTACGCAAAAGCTTTGGTCTGTATTGCTCGAGCCAGTTTGGAGCAAATTTCAAGGAGGCACGGTTGATGTCAAAGAGTTCTTGCTTCAGTCCAAATTCCACCGAATCGGCAGATGAACCTAGTGCACCGGCCATGATGATTCTGACACCCGTACCCTCCTTGTTTCTGTGGGTCAACACGCCCAATCCGGAAGCACCACCCGGTCCGAAGTCAACAATGTGCGTAGACTTAAAGTTGGTGGCCTTGACCCAGTGAACAGGCAATGTGGTAATCAAGTTCACTGCTCGTTCTGAAATCGAGCTTTCGGAGTATTCACGAAGATCCTCCCCGGTGAAAGTGTCGAAGACTGGGATAGCAATCTCCTCCTTAGAGAACGAAAGCCCGACCCGTTTGAAGTCCTCGAAAATCAACTTATTGGCAGGCGTCAAAAGGTGTGAATGGAATGGCGACGTGATTGGCAAGAATCTGGAGGAGAACGAGAGTTTACGCTGAGAATAAGGAACTCTGGCCTGGCTCAAACCGGCCGGAGCCTTTGCCTTTCTGAGATTCAGATTGAGACCATATAGAGACTCGGGAGGACCCGTGACAACAACATTTCTCGCACCGTTGACCAATGAAATGTTTATGTGCTTGGATTCCGGCAAGTGTCTGTTGGTGTCCGCAACAAATTCATTGATCTGATCGATGGAGAGGTCTCTGATGGAAAGCATAGGGCCAGGTGTTCCCTCACCATTATCCTCGGAATCATTCATCATGGATGGTGCGAGCGATGTTCTTGGATAGACCTGGGTGCATCTGACAGCAAGGAAGAACAAAAATTGGATAGCCTTCATGGAATTTTCCTCAAACGACTTCCAGGAGTCGGATGAAGCAACAACAAGAGACGTCACTAAACCTTGCGAATGACCGGTAGTGCCCTTCACAACTGCACGCAACTGCCCTGGAGTAATGCCACAAGCCTTGCAACTGATAAGATAGTGGCAAAGTTGAATAGCACATATCAAGGGGCAAGACACTGGAATTGAAAGCAGTAGCTGGGTATCTGGGGTAGCAGAGGGATCCTCCAACCAGTTAATGAGGTCAAATCCATGTGTATAAACCTTGTCAGCATCAGAAGTGGTTGCAATAAGGGATTTGACCTGGCATTCGATTTTGGAGAGGAAATCAAACACCAAACCGTGATATATGTTGAAGATTTCTCTCAACTCTTCAAAGTAGTCGTCTGTGTTACCCTGACCACCGAAGATAGCAAAGATATCGGCCTCTCCGTCCTGTGCTGCCCTGTATAAGGCAGGCTTTCCCAGATCCTCGTGGTTCATACCAAATGCCGGATCAAGAAAGACCTTACCCAAATAGTAGTTCTTGATCAAATTGTTCTGAACCTTGACGAGAGATGTAGGGTGCTCCTCGCTGTCTAAAGCATGAGTAGCAAAAGCATGAATGTTCTGACCACGGAGGAAACGTGTTTCGAACTCATCGATGATCAACTTTGCAGCACGCCTTTTCTCTGTGTCAATTGTATCTACCGAGTTGACAACATATCCCAAAAACTTCATAAGGAGCTCGGCCTTCGTGGATGGCTCCTCATCACCTGCAAAGCTCTCAGTTGGATCCGGGAGAGATTTGTAAAAACCTGCAGTCAGCTGCTGATAGAAAAGATAATCCTCTTGAGGAGTTAAAATTGTTGTTTCGATGGAACCGTGGTTGATCACCAGAGGTCTGCTAACGGTCATCTTATTCTTTCTCTTTATGTTTGTAATTCGAATTGATTTCGGTTTCGATATGTTAACGAAGGATGATCTTCAAAAGATAGAATTTACAATTGAGCAAGAAAATGTGGTAAGTTAATGCTCAAAAGCTGTTCTAGTGTAATTTAAACGGTTGTGCAAAAGAATCCTGAATTCGCAGTCAAAGTTACTAGGAATGTGGTAGTTTTCTCAAAAGCTTCGTAAATTTGGCAATGAATTCGATTAGCCAGCAACAAGCAGATGCAAGTGTATTCTGAATATCAGATGCCTTGTAGGAAAAAGAATCTTATAAGTATAAAGACAAGCAGGTCAACAAATTGAAAAGTGTTAGAGGCTTTTCTTTTCACAGCTAGCTACGGAAAGGACAGGTTGAGGCAAGAGTAAAAAAAAAGTCAAAATGATAGAACGACGCCAGATGAAAATTAGGAGCTGTGTATAGACCAAAAAAAAGAAAAGGAAAAGGAAATAGAGAGCATGAAAATAATGGGAAGAGATGATGGGTAATTCCTATTCTATTGAAATAATAATGTGCGGTTACTACACGAAAGTTGAAGGTTGTTAGTTGAAAGAGACGGGTAGGTAATTTCTCAACTTGACCCAAATTCACCAACTGGACAACTTGAAACAATGGAATTTCAATTTTACTCAACAAACTGCTATTGAGCTGACAGGATATTTTTTGAATGGGGTGCATGTGCAAAAAGCCCAGATACTGGCTTTCGTATGAGGCACTTTTTTTCACTTGAAAATTTTTGGAACGAAATTTTGCGAATAATGCACAAAGCGAGAAGATCTAACGCGTTGGTGTTTGCTCTGTTGGGCTTCACCTTGCCCCAGATCTGAACTTTGTTGAGACTGTTTCCTACAAGGTTACAAAGTTGGCTTTCTCCGCATCGTTGGATATCGAATCACAAAACCTTAATTTCAATTACGTAAATTAACTATTTTGGTTTTTGTCTGTGGAAGGGCATTGGTCTAAGGATTTGATTTTTTTCCACTTGGTCTAACAGAGAGAGGGAAACACTTAGGGGTCTTTTCCTTGAGAAATCTCCCTCGCGGTCTATCTTTTGGATTATTGGCATTTTTTTTCTACGACATCTGTCTGTCATTCCTAAAATTCTTTCATTTCGAGGCAACTTGTCGGCTGAAACTCCCTAAATTCTGCAAATCAGAAATGTCGGCATTAGCATTTAATTCTCCTAACGAGGAATCGTATTTACTATACGAGTGGAGTGCATAAACTGGCTTCCAAAAGTATTGGTATCTTTTTATCTATATGAGGAATATTGAACTGATAAAAGCCAGGCGCGCGCCCGTTCCCTTAAGAAAACGAGGCTCGTTCAAGCATGTGAATCAGATAGAAAAGATGCCCTGAGGTTACGAGCTTGAAAAAAAGAAAAATAAAGTACATCTTACCAATTTCGAATTCTTTCCCTCGCTTAACCGAAGATCTATCGATCAACTCTTACAGTTCAAAAGTTCCCGAACGCCGTCGTTCAGCATTCTGTACTGTGAAAGGGGTAATCATTGATTTCTTGGCATTAGCCTCTCTGATTTACGAGCAATTTGATCTCTTCTTATTCCATTACTGATCTAAGCGGTATTAAGAAATAATATAGACCAACAAAAGCTCACAAGGGATGGATTGTGGGGTACACACTCCTAGTTGACTTATAATAATGTCCAAAATATTACGTGTGGATCTATCTTATCTTTTTTATCCTGTATATTGGGGTACCTCTTTCTGTATATAAGCCTCGTAAATTCTGTCCTTTTCAAATATTCGGATTATTGTCAGGTTTCTTCTGGCATACATCTGGGCCGTGGATCACATGATCAGTTAAAAAAAGACCCGACGATCCGCGTCGGACCCCATATTTTGTGAAAAATAAAAGTCCAATTTGAGCGAAGCGTCACGTGTCATAAGGTTTGATATAGAATGGTCCAGAGGGTAATTTAAAACTTTAACGATAATGAGAGTCAGTTCAATCCTTTCTGAGCATTTAGACTTGTCATAATGGTATTTGAAGCTCTCAAAAACCTAAAACTGATACAGTTGTATCACAATGTATTTTTTTTGTACCGGTTGCATTGCTATCGATTTTTCTCGAATGGTGTACCCAAATAAACCTAAAACGAGGATCTCCTCTTTTTTTTTTGCAGTTATGGCCCACACACAAACACAGCCAATCCTATCAGAGGCATACCCCTGCCTAACTCTATTTTCACCTATTTTCACTTTTTAAACGACCCTAGTAGACTCAGCTGGCATTATTTTATCACTGTACATCTATACTTTCTGCACTTCCGGTAACAGCGTAATCAGTGGAATTCCAAATTTCCTCGGGTTCGGTAATATTAGGTGCTAAACGTCACATTATATTCATAATATCAGCATTGTGGAATGTCCACTATTATTTCAAGTGGTACAATCAATCAGCATGATGTTATCACCCAGGATACTCGTTTGGATCTCGCTACTTCTCTTTCGAGTGTAGCTTTAAGCAATTCTCGGTATTATGATGCTTCCAGTTCACTCATAACCGATTTGTTTTGGTTTATCAGCTATTGCTTCTACACTGTGATATCCAACATCCTCTACTACATCCCAACGGTGATCATCTCAATTCTCACACATACATTTCAGTTCAGTCTGTCGTTCACCAGCATCTTGCTTTTGTTGCTTGTTGTTATTGTTGTTGCCTACGGTTATGTTCGATATATATACCTCACGAAGTACTCAAGGCTACCTGAAGAGCCCAAAAGGCAGGAACCCACAATTGATACTTTCCTAGAGCCACCTGTGGAATATGGGAAATCAAGAGTGAGCTACATAGATGAGTTTCTAAGTGCCATCAAAATCTTTGGCTATTTGGATAAGTCTGTGTTCCATGAGTTAACTAAGAGTATGCAAACCCAGAAACTAGACTCAGGAGAAATTCTCTTCTTGGACGATACCTCTGGTTTCACAATCTGTGTTGACGGAGAGATACAAGTGTATTTTAAAGTTGGCGATGACAAGGTGCAGAAACAAGGTCCCTTTGCTAAGGATAATTCCAAAGATGTTGTTGTTGTCGATGGCGTTCGTTACCAGCTTTTAAACAACGTTAAGAGCGGTGCACCTGTTTCCTCCTTTATTGGAGTGTTGAGCCTTTTGACCAATCAGTCATCCCTGTTGAGGTATGCTGCTCCTACTCCTTCGCTACTAAGTCCAGAAAGCCTAAACCGCAAGTCCCTTCCTATGCCATCAGATGGTTTTGCCTTGGATGATACATTAGGGTCGTGTTCTCCGGCAATCAGTTCGCCCGATGTGCAAAGTAACAATGGAAGAGCATCTTCCAGATATTCACGTCATTCAACCAAAGTAGATTCTCTCTCTGTACACAAGAATGTCTGGCAGCCTTCCAAAGCTCTAAATGGAAAGGATCTTGATAAAAATATATCGCCAACCGAGACAGATCCTGACGGCTTCTTGAACGATGTTGGTGTTGTTGATGGGCAGCCATCCTCGAATTCTTTTCCAAAGGCTGTGCATGGCGTACCACAAAGTATCAACAATACATCGCTGGCTGGAAACTTTCCGATTTCTGGAGACATGGGAAACACTTCATTGGGATCTAAGGTGAATGGCTCCGGAGTGGAACTCATCGCAATTCCCAAGGGTAACTGCACGATTTCTATCATTCCTCGCGAGTCGTTTATCAAAATTGCTCACAAGTATCCAAAAGCGACTACTCACATCATTGACATGATCTTGACAAAGCTCTACAGGGTGACTTTCCAAACCGCAAACGACTATTTGGATCTCACTTCCGACATCTTTGAGACCGAATTGAATTTGAACAATAGAATTACCTACAAGCTGCCTGGCTATCTACATGATACTATTATAGAATCTCTTGATTTGGAGGCGGATTCCGCTGCTAATGCCGACGACTCCAATTTGCCCTATTCAGAGATCTCGACTTCAAAGTCTCAGTCTGCCAAAACGCGTCCTGCTATAGTTATCAGATCTAGTCGGCACTTTCAAAATTCGAGTTGTGATGGTACCGTATCTACTTCTCCAAAGGTATGTCGGGACAATGATGGTCTGAAGAGTGTAAAGATGAGCTTAAAAGAGCAAGGTAGTCTTGCAGGCGCCAGTAATATGCAACCTCAAAAAAGTAACTTTTCCTCTGCTCTCAGGTCTAACAGTATGTTTAGCCTCAGATCAAACGATGAAGGTGTGAATTCCATGGATGTTACAAATAAGAGGCCGTCACTAATTCATCATCCAAGTTCTTCGGCCAGACATTTTACTTTGAAGTCTAGAAACAAGCCAAATCCGGGTGATTTGGTTTCAAATGCTCCCTTACCTAAAAATGAGTCTGACATGACGTTTGACGGATCCAAATTTATCGGAAGAAATGATTCATTCCGAAATTCTGAGGAGTTTGATGACTCCATTTGGGCTTCTGCTCTTTCGGATGCTATCAGTGAGGCAATTGGAATAGTGAAGGATGTATTCACATGGAATGATTCGTTTCCCTCTTCTTCAATCGCTAGCACTCAATACAGTTCGCAGGTAATTAGTTCTTTAACCGCAATTAACATTGTTCCGACTGTTGAGGAAGGCCACAGTTCGGATGCACACAAATATCTGACAACTGGATTCAAGTTTCATGGAAATATGGATGATGATTCTGTCGGAAGTAACTCGGAAAATGGGGCTTCAGATTATGAGGCAGTGAAGAAAGATCTTGCGGACGAGATTCAGGTTATGAGGATTAGTAAGGGTACTAAAATTATTAGAGCCGGTGAACAGACACCCGGTATTTATTATGTTATTGATGGTTCTCTTGATGTCTCTTACTGGAAGGGAGATATGGAAGAGCTTGATGATGATGATGATTCCCCATATTCAAAGATATTATACTACCGTCGCAGGCGTTCAAAGAATCTAAAAGGTAATCAGCAATATTTATTTACCGTTGGCAAGGGTGAAATAGCAGGATATCTCGGAACATTGATTGGATCGAAGTCGTTTATTGATGTCAAGGCAACTGAAACCACGTATGCGGCATTCGTTCCAAGGGATGTTTTTGATTTCATGATTGAACGATATCCTAGAGTTGAGTCATGTATTGCAAAGCATTTGTTGACTGTTCTAGATCACAGACTTTATCTCACTGACTATGCTATGGAGTGGGTTCACTGTCCTGCAGGTAAATCGTTATACAATCAGGGAGACCCGGCAAATGGAATTTATGTTGTGCTCAATGGCAGGTTCCGTTCAGTGAAGGTTAATTCGGTTGATAAGAGACATGTGATATTGGGTGAACACGGCCAAGGTGAGTCCTTGGGTGAAGTGGAAGTTCTTACGAAAACACGCCGTATTGTCACATTGGTTGCAATTAGGGATTCTGAATTGGCCAGAATACCTCGTACTTTATTTGAGTTGATTGCCCTTAGTAATCCGTCGATCATGGTGAGTGTCTCACGACTAGTTGCAAACAGAGTCAAGAGTACTATGGCCAATGATCCAAGTCTTTCGCCTACCCCGGGCATTAGTCCGCATGTGAAAGATGAGCCCTTGTATCAGACATTCTCGAATTTCCGTACTCTAACTATCCTTCCGGTTACCCAGGGACTTCCTGTTACAGAATTTGGCGAGAGACTAGGACTTGCTTTGGAGGCCATAGGACAGTCCGTCAAGATTTTGAATCAAAGTTCTGCCTTGACCAATCTTGGTAAGCATGCATTCGATCGACTTGCCAAGATGAAGCAGAGTGGTTACTTTGCAGAACTGGAGGAGAAGTACGATATTGTTCTATATCTGGTTGATTCGATTGCGAACTCGTCATGGACAAAAACATGTATACAGCAAGGCGATTGTATTTTGCTGATAGCAGATGCAACGGCATCACCAAATGTTGGAGAGTATGAGAGACTTCTAGTAAAGACCAAAACAACAGCAAGGACAGAACTTGTTCTGTTGCATCCGGAGAGATATGTTCGTCCCGGTTTGACCAACAAATGGTTGAAGAATCGGATATGGGTTCATGCTTATCATCATATCCAGATGCAATGCAGTAAAGTACACACAGTTTCGCCAAATGTTGCACATCAGGATGCTGATGTTTTGCGAATTGAAAAATTGCCTGGTCTTCTCAGCAAATCCACAAGGATCATAAAGGATAATTTGAAAAATCGTGTAGAGAGTATTGTGGCCAGAAATGATCTGCTTCTTCGTCTGACGAGAGATTCGTTCCGGTCGAAGAAGTATTATCAGCCCATGCAGGTGCATAAGGACGACTTCATGAGACTTGCACGTCTATTGACGGGTCAATCTGTGGGACTAGTTTTAGGTGGTGGTGGTGCTCGAGGTATTAGTCATGTTGGAATTATCAAAGCATTGGAGGACAATGGTATTCCCGTTGATATGATTGGTGGAACTTCAATTGGTGCCTTTGTTGGCGGCTTGTATGCAAAAGAGTACGACTTTGTGCCTATGTACGGTAGAGTGAAAACCTTTGCAGGTAGGATGGGCTCCTTATGGAGATCGTTGTTTGATCTCACCATTCCAGTCACTTCTTACATCACAGGTCATGTGTTCAACAGAGGTGTCTGGAAGGCATTTGGAGAGTCAAGAATTGAGGATTTCTGGATTAAGTATTATGCCAATTCTACCAATATAACAGAATCCTTAATGGAGGTCCACACAAGCGGATACGCATGGCGTTATATTAGAGCATCAATGTCTCTAGCGTCCCTTTTGCCGCCAATCACCGATAATGGAAACATGCTTTTAGATGGTGGTTACGTTGATAATCTTACGGTTGAAGAGATGAAAAGGAGAGGAGCCAAAATTATTGTTGCATGTGATGTTGGTTCGGCAGATGATAGAACGCCGATGGATTATGGGGATTCTCTCAGCGGATTTTGGGTCCTCATGAACCGTATTAATCCATTTTCGAAACATCCGAATGTGCCAACAATGGCAGATATACAAATGAGACTAGCATACGTTGCTTCTGTCAATGCTTTGGATAGAGCCAAGAATACATCTGGCTGTTTGTATCTTAGGCCACCAATTGAGGGTTATGCCACGCTTGATTTTTCAAAGTTTGATGAGATTTACAGGACAGGTTACACGTATGGAAGCAAAATAGTTAAAAAATTGAAAGATGACAATGAATTTCCTGTCCTTAAGGTTAAAAAACGGGAGGCATTGGGTGTTCACCCTTTAAGGAGAAGGTATTCTATTTAAATTCAAAGGCGCTAACACATTGCATTTACTTCAGGTTTTATTTCAGGACGCGCATTTTATATAATAATAAGTAGGTTAAATGAAACAAAAATGTATATACGTCTTATTTTTTACAGGAATTATCCCAAAGGATAGGTCGTATGCACTACGTTAAACCGTTATCAAAATGTATTTTTCCGTTTTATTTTAGCCTCATCTTCATGGTAAAACACCAACAAATGATATATTATACAAAATAGCCCGTTAATGCAAAGCCTCACCACCTATCTTTCTTAACATAAATCATTCTGCTGATCCTCCTTCAACATTTACAGCATCCGTTATGCTCATGACCGAGTCACCCCTAACAAATATCAACGGTGACTCTTCATGTCTTGATTTCACATTTTTCGATGCTGCATCAACATAATAAATTGTTTCTTTTGCATCACCAAGAACAATGTTGCAATGTGAGTCGTATGCCTAGAACAAATAATTGGAGATTTAATGTTAGTAATTGAATTTCTGAAAAAGAACGTAAAAGAGTATCAAAACACCAAATCAGTTTAGTAAGCCCCGCATTCTAATTAAGTGTATCTAGCAACTTTCATAAAGGCAATATGTATTTTAACTTTCTGTACATATCTGTTTTGATTATGAACACTTACATGAAGTTTTCCAGTCATCTCTCTGTTTCCCCTAAGCTTAACAAATATTTTTTCGTCAAGACGGAGCCGTATGAGGTCTAAAGGCTCTGAGGTAGAGACACCTTGTTTTTGTGACATTTCTGATGAATTGTTTCGATGATAGGTCTTATGAGATATATTAGCTTTGTTGGTATCGATTGTTGCGAATATTTTCACGATGATGATTTTGCTTGTACCACTTATCGTTAGCCAGCAAAAAAAAAAAAAAAATTGCGAGATGGGGAGTAGTAGAAGATGGTCAGGTCTGGCAGTCCCGTCGATAATGAAATATTAATTCTATATCCCCATATTCTCTGGGAAAAAATTATTGTACGTACTGCGGTTCTCCTAGTAATAGAAGACAAACTTAAAGTGTTTATAGCCCAAGTATTTGTTAACATCGTCCTTAAATACAAATTGAAGGCTCGTATAATATTTGCTCATTATCTTTTTTGAACTTTCCAAGATGCCTGAATCGACAGAAGGAAAGACAAATGAGCATGTGAACTTTTACTGTCTTGGCGGAGGTAATGAAGTGGGCCGTTCTTGTCACATTGTCGAATATAAGGGGAAAGTGGTGATGCTAGATGCAGGTGTCCATCCTGCTTATTCTGGAATTGAATCTCTTCCTTTCTATGACGATTTTGATCTTAGTAGAGTTGATGTTTTACTAATCAGTCACTTTCATTTAGATCACGCAGCTTCCTTGCCTTATGTCATGCAGCACACCAATTTCAAAGGACGTGTTTTTATGACATATCCCACCAAAGCCATTTACAAGTGGCTTTTAAATGACTTTGTCCGTGTCACTACTATTACCGATGACAGCAATGGAATGGATGAGAATTCGAATGCGTTTCTTTATACGGATGAAGATTTGAATTCTTCGTTGGATCGAATTGAAACGCTAGATTATCATTCAACCATCGAGGTAGATGGAATCCGTTTTACCGCTTTCCCAGCAGGTCATGTTCTTGGAGCAGCTATGTTTCTTGTTGAAATGGGTGGTCTTAAATTTTTGTTTACAGGTGATTATTCAAGAGAAGAAGATAGGCATTTAAGTTCTGCTGAAGTTCCAGATGTTACACCTGATCTTCTTATTGTGGAATCTACATTTGGTACTGCAACTCATGTTCCACGCTTAGAGCGAGAAAATAAGCTTACGACAGTTATACATTCAACATTACAGCAAGGTGGTCGTTGTCTTCTCCCGGTGTTTGCTTTGGGAAGAGCCCAAGAAATTTTATTAATATTGGATGAATACTGGCAGAGGCACAAGGATTTGCAGAATGTTCCAATTTATTACGCCTCAAGTCTTGCTAAAAAATGTATGGCTGTTTACGAAAGATATATCAACATGATGAATGACAGCATCAGAAAGAAATTCACAGAAACTAACGAGAATCCATTCCATTTCAAATACATAAAAAATGTTGCACATGCAGATCGAATCGATGACTTGAATCCTTGTGTGATGATAGCATCCCCGGGTATGCTTCAAAATGGTGTGTCTAGACAACTTCTCGAAAAATGGTGTCCAGACCCAAGAAACACCGTTATTATGACCGGTTATTCTGTTGATGGTACGATGGCTAAGAAATTGTTAACTGAACCTGACCAAATTCCAGCTTTAAATAATCCTGACGTAAGTATCCCTAGAAGGATGAATGTTGAAGAGGTTTCGTTTGCTGCTCACGTCGACTATGAGCAGAATTCGGAATTCATAGATCTTGTGCATGCCAAGAAGATTGTTTTGGTCCACGGTGAATCAAATCCTATGGGAAGATTAAAATCAGCCTTGTTGTCTAGGTATCAAAAGTTTAAGGACACGGAGGACGAAGTCAAGGTTTATAATCCTAGGGACGGCTCAAAACTTGATTTGGAATTCAAAGGGATAAAGATTGCAAAGGTCATGGGACAGCTCGCTACCAGTCTTCCGGAAGATCATGATACTGTTAGTGGTATTCTTGTTCAAAAGAATTTTGATCTTAACTTATTAAAGGTGGATGACTTGCGTGAGTTTACTGGTTTGACTGCTACTGTTGTTAGAGAACGTCAAGTATTGCGGTGTAACGTGAAAAGGAGTTTGCTTTATTGGCAGTTTACACAAATGTTTGGTTATGTTAAGATTTTGATTGATGATCCGGATGAATACTCATTTGAAGTTATGGATGTGGTCAGAATTACATTAGAGGAGTCTGAAGCTCTTGCAACCATTGAGTGGCACTCTGGAATTGTTGATGATACGGTAGCTGATTCAGCTATAGCAATTATAATTAGTTGCGATTCTATTCCTGCATCTGTCAAAATATCTTCACATCAACATAGTCACGCACATATAAAGGAAGTTCATTCGGATGCTGTTAAGCAGGAGAAGCATGATGTGCTAATTAAGGAAGAAGATCAAACTGCGGAGGTCAATAAGTTCAATTCTAGTGTCAAAAAAGAAAGCACCGATTTGGATTCAGTTCTTTCAGACGATTACAGTCCTGATATAAGACTTAAGCATATAAGTATGCTTTTGCATGCCCAATTTGGAGATTCGTTTGTGACATTACCTAATAATGTAGGAGGTACGATCACTATAGGGAAGCACAAAGCTACGATCGATTACAAGAACTTCAATGTTGATTGTAAGTCTAATGTCTTGCGTGGACGAATAGAAGGAATACTGCGAAGATCATTGGATTTGGTTGCACCACTTTCGCACGAGTAATAAGAGATTTATCAGCTGTATAATTATGTTCTTTTCTAATACGAATACTCAAGGCATTCAGTCTTCTTATATTCTCTTCCTATGGGAATAATAGCTGGCTTTTTTATAAAATGTTTATGTAAATTGCATAGTATTAATTTACGTTAACCGACAGAGTTCGTCCTCAGAAGTATGCATTTGTGTATAAAACATAACCTAATTAGAAAAAAAAAAAAAAAAAAATTAATAATAATAATAAGGACCCACCCATTGATTTAATTAGTACAAAGTGTGCAAAGTAAAATATACATTGACGAGAACTCATTTCAATACATCATCATTAGCTATATTATAGGCATCAAACTCAAAAACATGCTTATCAACCCAATCGCATCCTGTATCACTTGTTGGTGATAGAGACAAGTAGTTGTCGTCTGTCATTAGATTAAGATCCATATCGTTAAAACCGCTTGAAGGAGTTGAACTTTGCTGATTCAATGCAGACACCTTTGTATCTACTTGAAGTTGTGGTTTATTGTCTGTGGCGGTAGGAACGTTAATGACATTCGGTGTTTGATTGCTTTCCTTAGATGCATTGTAGATAGCACCTGAAATAGCAGTCTGATTATCGGTGTTTTTGTTATCTGAATCGCCTTCCTGCTTAAGCATATTAAGCAATGTATCCTCGGAAGGATTCGTAGCCAAGTTTGTATGCCCAACAGTCTGAGTATTGAAATCAGATTGCGTGTTATAATTCATTGAAGTATTTGCTGCCTTCTCTGGAACACGAGAATCTTCATATTTCTTAAGTGTACGTTGTCTCATCGCCCGAATAGCCTTCTTCCGACTCTTTTCAGGAAGCCCGGAACATACCGTCTTGAAAAGTGTTGGAGAGACTCTCCTTACAGTGTCCCTAATGTGTTGAGCAAGCTTCTGCGATAAAAACCAATGCCTGGAAATCTGCATGATAGCACCAAGTTCAAGTTTGATATATTCCGTGTATGTCTCCAACTCCTCCTTATTGATACTATCCTTGAGTGGAGATGTCATCGTCACGTTCTCCAGCGATTTTAAGCTGGAATCAACCCATGAATATGCACTCAAATGAACAAGACAACAAAAAGCTAATGCGCATGCCAAAAATGGAGTACGCGAAGTAATTCTGGCTGGGTTTGTGTCCAACAATGACTTAACCACAGAAGACGCAGACTCTATTGTCTTTCTGGTTTCAATGATCTTCCGAGAATCCACCTCGCGTTTTTTTAAAGTAGGACAATTATCCGTTGCACCTTTTTCATCGGTACATTTGGGATGTTTGGAGATATCAGGTCTCCATAAATAGGAAAAAGGTCTATGAGTAAATATTTGTGCATAGCAGACTAGCATAATTGCCTCGAAAACACCCTCATTAACTTGTCCATTTGTATTCACCAAATATGGGCAGTTGTACATATCGGGGTTTTCTAATTTCATCTCCCAGTTTCCAATGGCAGCTCTCATATGTGTTAAGTGGGATTGAATTTCCTTATTTGCCTGAACAGCGACGTTAAGCTTTATCGAGTCATTCACTAGTTTACATGCTTCTGCTCGACTTTTATAGTCAAATCCTTCAGGTGAAACCTCCTCTGGAAACAAGACCAAAAGCTTCCTCGAGGACAATAGCGACATCGTATGTCCTGATGCTGTACCACTGATAGTATCGAAGAAATAGACCTCCCATAAAGTCTTCCTTACAGTTTCTAAGAGAATACGCTTAGGAACATTTGCAACCCTTCGTGCTTGCATCAATTCTGTCAAGACATCATCTTTTCCCCCAGACTCAGATGGCGTGTTCATCAGGTTTGTACCATTTCTGGAGCTGGACTGCATTACGTCGTCATCCTGCTGGTCGGTGATATAGCCGTTCACATCAATAAACTTTAATGGAATATTATTCTGGTCGACCAAGTTGATCCTTAATTCCAAAGCTAACGAAACCAACGCTTCTCGAAGCACCATCGATAGATCATGTAGTGATGAGATATGTGCCGCAATTGCAAGCAAGAGCAATGATTGAAGACTGATGAAGTCTTTACCAACCTGCTTCACAAAGTTGACGATACTGCTGATGAGAAATTGAACCGTCTCAACGTCAGCTGAGTAGACGTTAGAGCTCTGACCGTCTCCAATGATTTTCATTGCAAGAAGAAGGTCATAATTGTATGGAATTGCATTCAAGTATGTGATGATATCCGTTCGAGATGGAAGAAATGGGTGTATGTGTTGGAAATATTTGTAGTAGGTATTGACAACAGATTCAACATTCAAGTCCCTTGTTAGAGCCGGGGAGATATAACACTCATCAAGAGAAGGAGCTAAGATTGCAGGATCAAAGATCTTATTCAATGATTCCTCAGCCTTCGAAGAATTGAAAGTAGGAAACATATCAATGGTCTTACCGTTTATCTTCGCGTTTTCATGAGGAATCTGGCCGCCAGAAAGACATGGTGGAAGTTTATTAAAGTTTTCCACCGTCATGCATTGATGATGGCAGACAGGTCTCTTTTCCATATCTGCCCGACCATTGCGGACGCATGGAAGAACAAAAGTGTCCGGATCAACCTCTTCCTTTTCCTCTCTTTCACGTATCCTTTGTTTAAGCCGGTCCTTGGTCATTGAATGTGAGTTTATTATTCGGTGGCCCGGTGATTTCTCACTTTGCTTATTCTTTAAAGTGACTCCTCTCCTTCGCGAGCCACCTCGATTACTTTTAACATACTGACAGACCCTATTTGCCCTGACACATCTGGAACAGATAGGTTCCTTGCCGTCGCACTTGAGGTGTCTCGAACGGCATGCCAAGCAAGCACGTGAAACATGTTTCACTGCCGGCTTTCCGTCTTTTGAAACATGAGAAAGTAATGCCATTTTTGTGAATTTGGGTAGAGAAAAATTGTAGTGTTCCTTACGTGTCCCCTTCAGATCAGGCACTGAATTCAATACTTCTATTCAAGTGTGTATTTGTAATCTTTCCTGAAGATTGGCCTCTGCTTTCTATTTACGCCGAATTCGTTTTTTTTTGGCGAAAGGTACGATGGAAGGGTGCAATTCTTAAAGCCAGACGCTTTGCTAAAATTTTTAGACTATGGTAATCCGCTTTTGTTTGTATCTTATGGTGAAGAAATGAATGAAGCTATTTTTTTAGTTTATTCGAACTAATGATCAACAGTATGAAAGAACAGAGAGGCAGCGTGCTTGTGTCTCACGTTTTTTTTATTCTTAATTTATTTTTTATTTTTTATTTTTTTTTTATTAATTGTTTCCCAGTAATAAAGGATTTGTACTAGCTTTACCTTTCCTCCCAAATAAAAAAAATTAGCATTAGCATGTTGCTATTGTTGGAAAGAGATTTGCTCAAAACCAGCTGGAAAAAAAAATTTCATAGTATTTCTTCTGATCTGTCTCGTCTGACTCAAAAATTTAGGTGGAGTATATTCGGGCTTTGATCTTGGAATCTGCACACTCGAGGTCAAAACCGATACATCTCTACTCTATAGAAAGAGTTTTATTCCCAAATGGTGGGACTACATTAGAAGTCATCAAGGGTGTTTATACAGTTGTTTAAATTCGGTAAGGAATCGTATAATAAGAGGATAAGCGTAAGTGTGAAGGTGTTGTAAAATATTAATTACAATTAGTCTAGATAAGGTTGAAGTGTTAGTCTTGACGCAAAATAGCCTCATTACTTATTTGGCGATGCCCTTGAATCATCAAAATCCATGTTAAGGGAAATCTGACTGCCAAATTCCGCAGATTTAGCATTGTAAAGTTTATTATCTCTTTCTCCTGATATAAAATGTGGGGTTGTCCCTACTGTTTTGTATGCATAAAGTTTGCTTATCAAAGGAGAGCAAAAAAGTATGGTTATAGGGCACTGTCATCAAACCCCGATTTTCTATCTTATCTATTCTCAAGCCAGATGAGTAAGCAGCCTTAAAAAATATGGGGATTTGACTGCATTAGGTTAAAAAGGTTTACCGATGACCCTAAAATTATTCTTATCTGTAAGACAGCTCACTGCATTTTTATATTTCCAGAATATGTGTGCCTTAGTACTCATACAGTCAAACATTGGAAGCACATTCAAGTGTACTGAACTCTATATTTTTATTTTAAATTATGATCCAGACGGAAGAAATTTTTATAAACACTGTCCCTTAAACTATTATGATGAAGGAACAGCCCTCCCTCAGTCCCTTGCATCTTAAAATGTGCACCCCTCCTGATAACGATTAAATATTCTTCTATCGTAAAGTTTTTGCTCTTTCCGCTGCTCCGCGACGTAATGCATGTTCGATATTTTTTTAAGACGATCGACGTCCTCGCGCGAAACAATTTCATCACTTAGATCAAATGCTTTTCAGGATCGTTTTTTAGCGTTCAGCCTTAACTTTTCAATTATTTAAACCTAGTTCCTAGTGATTGTTTGAATCTGAACTTTTTTACTTATCTGTAAGGTGAATTATTTTAGCCCAGTGAAATGTCAAAGAACGTTATCATAGACAATGGTGCTTATGAAATAAAATATGGTGAAGCTTCAGATGGCAAGCCAAAGCATATTCCAAACTGTGTAGTCAGAACAAATACTGGGCGTGTTTTACTTGGTGAGAATTTGAGACCCGAAAAGAAAGTCATAACTGATTATTCGGGAATTCATTATCGACGTCCTATTGAGCACAGTCAGCTTACACAGTGGTCTTTAGAAAAGCAAATATGGGATAATACATTCATGGAAAGTCATTTCACAGATAATTGGCTCGAGGATTCCAATCTTATATTTTGTGAGTCGCCTTTTACAATCAGTAAGTTTCAGAATATGTCCGATGAAATCTTGTTTGAAGAATACGGAATTGCCAATCTCTACCGATGCTCCTCTGGGTTCTTGACACCATGGCTGAATAATAATGAACAGAAGAATGAGAAAAGCCAAAGAAATTACAATGATTTTCAGTTTGTCATAGACTCTGGATTCGACTCGACCTGGGTTATACCAATGATATACGGCTTACCATACTGGAAAGCAGTGAGAAAGATGCCTGTTGCCGGAAAGTTTCTTAACGGATATATGCGAGAAATGATTTCTTTTAGGCATTATAACGTTACCGATGAGATGGTGGTGGTAAATAATATCAAAGAAAAGGCATGCTACGTCAGTCCTAATTATGAAAACTCACTTGGCAAAGTGGAAAAGTCAAGAAATGGGGCGCTGGATAACAAGAAAACGGAGGAGATATCCATAAATTATGTTCTGCCTGATTTCAAAACATCCACCGTTGGATATACATTAACGAATAGTGAGCTTGCTACCCTTGAAAGAAAAGAAGAAATTCAATCTTTGAAACTTTATGATGAGCGGTTTGCAATTCCAGAGCTTCTTTTTCATCCAGAGCTTAGTGGAGCATATAAAGCAGGCTTAATCACCACAATTAAGGACTCATTAAACCATGTTCCAGAGCTTCTGAGACCATTAATGGTAGCTAATATGATTTTGGTTGGTGGGACGTCCAACTTACCTGGTTATGAAGACAGGTTGGTGAGTGATTTAAAACAAGAGGTTCCAATTGATAATAAAATCATTGTTCGTGACCTCAGTAATTTCACTAAAGACCATTCCGAAATTGGCTGGTTTTCAGGTCGGCAGTTTTTCAAGAGCGGTGCTTTCAGTAAGGTTTGTGTCTCTAAGCATGATTATCAGGAGCTTGGCGTTGAATACACACAGGAGAAATTTGGATATAAATTATAGATATTAGATTTACTAAAAGTGTTACAAAGTTCATAGCAAAAGGTGTATTATATTATGGTCGCACAAAAGAAGGATTCCAGATCCTCGTTAAATATTTTCAACCAATACTCTTGAAGAATATGTGCTCTAGAAAAATGATGTTAGTCCAATTATGAATAACGTTGTAACAATGAAAAACGTAGACCATACAATCACTATATGGGACTGAGGTGGGTCTGAATATCTGCACATCATAAGGCAAATACTTCCAATGTCTAAAATCATCGCTGCACCCATGCACAAGAAGCCAAATAGAAGGAGCATGAAGATACCATTGTTGTTTATAACATCTGGATTTTTATTTGAGTTTCGCAGAACAGAATACACTATGCCAATACCAGCACCATCCACCAGATATGAGACTAACGCAATGATGAAATAAAGACAGGAGAGTACTTTATCATGAACAACCTGACTAGCCAACTCATTTGGCCGATATGAAGATGACGTTCCCTTACTAGCGTTGGTGTTAACTGCAGCCTCAATAATTGATGTACGTCTGTTCAAAGGTGCCTCTTCATTCTCGGATGTCAGGTAATCTGTTTCTGTTTCGGATTCTGAGTAAGAGCCAGAGTGTGAAGTGTGTGTGCTGCGTGTTGAGTCATAGCCAGCAAAATTTTGATTTGTCACAATCTGATTGCGCTCAATGTCTGCATCTTGATTATCCCGATTACGGTCAAAACCAAAGTGTCTCAGACGACCAAATGCACTTGTCACTTTGTTTGCAAACTGTAAAATGGATTCGATTTTATCAGGAGTTAAAAAGTTTAACCCAACCGTAAATCCATTTCCACGACGATCAGACTGTGGATTCTCTGAATCATCATACACATAAAAGGCATCATCCTTATCCTCCAAATCAGAGCCATAATCAAACTCATTCCAATAGCCCTCGCCATGTTGCACCTGTTTTGGGGCATTTAGTTGGGCATCGTCCTTGTTCAATAATATTCCGTGGATTGAGTTGTTGCTTGACTTCTTATGTAAAGAGGGAAGTTTTCTTATGTCCCTACTTTGAAGAATGTTAAACCATGGTGCAATGAAGCTCAATGTCAAGTCATCGGGAACAGAATCCATGTAATATTTTGCATATAGGTAATTGTTTAGACTGAACTGGACGCCATCCGCACGATAAACCAAGTGGGAGTGCATCAACTCCCGAACATTTGACGACAATCTTCTTAATGGCGAGTCGTAGCGAACCTCTAAAATTGAATGTGGAAATCTGTCGGCGTGTTTTTCATCCTCCTTAGTCCATACGCTATCGCATTTTGTAATGCCATTTTTCAATGGAACACTCTTTATATCGCTGTCCAATGTTATGTAGCACTCGATTTCGTTGTCGGCATCAAGTTTTATGAATCTCATCCGATTGAATTTCACTTTTGCCGCTGGGAGTACACTTTTATCGTAGCACCAATCAAGTGTGAGCTGTGCCATTTTTGGATTTCCAATCAAATCAGCATTTAACCAATCGTTAACCAATTGCTCCTTTCTGACTTTTCTCGAAAAAAGTTCCAATAAAACAGAACTGTTCATACTTGCTAGCGTGAATTGGCGTAGTCCACCAACCGGTGCCATCAAAAGAGGAATCTGCTGTTTTGAAGCATCTGGGTAATACACCTCTGGAGAAACATCAGAAGGGTATACATCAGTTTCATCCAAAGCCTCAGGTGATGTAAAAGAGCTCGATACAGCCGTAGTTCCGGAGAATGATCTTCCGTTGTCATTGTTGAATCTTTTTAATGTCATAACTGGAGAGCTCACATTTGCTAACCAATATGATATTACAGCTGTGGAAGGATGAAAGGTTTCTAAATCATCTTCATTTCCATTCAAATTTGTTGTTGTTAACGTTTGAGGTTGCACGGGTCTGTGATGCAAATCTTCACTCCGCAATTGTGAATTGGTTGTCAGATCATTTCTGCGTGCAGCTTCCAAATTTAAAGAGGATTCCGTTTTCTTCAATCTGAAACTTGGATGCTTCGAATGGATAGTCTGATTATCTGTTTCAGTATCTTGTTCGTGTGCACCTGTAATGCCTGTATCATCAGATATGAGCTTAAACTCGCGAAGCAAAAGAAACCTGATTTCATTTAAGTTATCCTTGTGAACCCAAAATAGCTTCGAAACTGGTGCCTTTTTCAACCGCACAACATCATAAGCAGTGACCCTCGATTCCAGTAGGGAGGGTCGAATATTTCTTGGCTGTGAAGAGTTCATACTCAAGTATGAGCTTCTCCTAACTGGAGAATGCAATATCAACGAACTTGGTGTAAAATCGAGACTAGTTTCACGAGCATGCTTGGCTAAGGATGGTGGGAGTTGTTTAGGTGGAGGAATCGATGTTCCATTCTTGAAAGATGCATCATCTGAAAAGTAACTGTCAATGACGTCAAACATTAGAGTCAACTCGGTGGCAGCATCAGTTAGATCAAGATTCACGAAGGAGTTTGGGTCACCATGAAGACATTCCGATGAGATCTTGTCGATTAACTCCTGCTTGTATGCGTAAGTCGAATGCTTCAAAAACTTCTTGAACAATTTCCTGATAGCTATCTTCTGCAAAAGGATAAATCTCGAAAGATCTTGCAAATCTGTGGATACAGTTTCAAGCTGCCTCCTAATAGTTAAAAACTTGCGTGCCCTGAGCCTTGTGTACACAGTACTTGACACATCTACATCCTCACTTTCGGAACTTAGCATCTGGTTGAGTTGTTTCTTAGTAGCCATTGATCTTCTAGAAAGTTCACCATACTTGGAATTAACAAATAGCGAAACATATTGGATCTGCTTTTTAAACTCCAAATATAGGTTCTTCAGATATCTCTTTTGATGCGGACCAAGAGTTGCCTGTGCTTGTTGTTGTACTCCGGAAGAATCAACCGACTTTGTGCCGATCGACCCTTGGTTACTAGAAGAGAGAGAACTCGAACTTTCTGGATGACTTGTCGTAGCAAGCTTGATATTATGCTTCAAAAGATTGTAATCTAGATTGTAGTTTTTCCAACGCTCGATGGAGCGATCATTCATCTCCGAGCCGAACTTCATGATCTTCTAAATATATAACTGTTTGTGTGCTTAATAGTGAATTCGGAGAGTATGCCGATAAAACGAAGATCTGAAAACTTTGAGGCAACGTTTTCTGAGCGTGTTCAGTTGAAGAAAAGTGATGCAAACCCAAGAGTATAGGTTCGGGTATGTAACTTTGCTTTCCCCTGTTTATTATGTCGAAATTTTGCAAAATGGGGATGGAGAAAAGAGTCTGAAAAACTAGCAGTGAGAATATGGCATGGATTTGCTTGCTGCCAGAACAATAAACGCTGCTTTTATGGCCTTTTGGATCAATGCAATGCCTTGCGAAGGGGGTATATTAAGGGGGAAAAGTCGTTGATCTGACGAATGTGACTTTTAACGACTTTCGAGTGAAAAGGTAAATAATTATTACGCAGTCTCGAATGCAGCTTCGAATAATGAATGCATTTGAAAACGGTGTTTTTTTGCGCCAGCCGAGTACTGAAAGAACTGATACGGAAGAATAATCAGAAAAATATCTACGTAATATATGTATATGCAGCACAATGTTAAGCCGGTTAATGCGGAAAGCTGCAAGATAAAAATAAACTGGGCATTAAAGACTTAATCGGCAGAAGTCTTTCTTTGTTCAAAAGAAAAAAAAAAAAAACTCGGCTCTGTTATTTGTGTTCTTATTTTTTTTTGTCACCCTCGTAAGGCTGTATTGTATGGCAAGGTCCCCGATAAAAATTGCAGGGGCAAAGATAGGGTGGGTGAGGCAAATTATCTTTCCTATTGGGACAGAGAATTCAATTTGGCGTGGTTCTGATCAGTCTAATTCATGTACATCAAATGATTGCATCGAGATTTAAGGATATGCAGATAAAAACACCGTCGTATTTTTTTTTGTCCATACGGTATTAGATTTTCTCCCCTTTGTTGTACTCTTCTCCGTCTATCGACCGTTAAAGTTTCCTTTATTGCATGGCATCTCTCTTTAAAAGCCACTGGAGACCAGACCAAATAAAATAAAAATGCACTTGCCAAATTCGAATTTGGACCCCCTAAAAAAGGCGTTGAGCTGCAATGGCGGTGGCCGAACAATAAAGAGCAAATGCCTCATGAAAAAAAAAATACACATCGAGGAAGAGAAAAAATTTCTGAAGTAAAATGAAAGAAATTTAAAAATAATGAATGAGCATAGCGTACTCTGTTTTGATGCATCTTTCAATTGCAGTAAATATTCTTTAACTACTTCAGGGATTTCAGATTTATGTTGTATTGTCATGAAAATTGAACGGTCGCTGGGTTTAAGACAAATACATAAACGGGATCATTTGTTGCCTGTGACTGGGATGCTTTTTTTTTTCTTTTTCCCCCTCCCCACACCTCCGTTTCCTTCTCCAAAGTTCTAACCTTAAAGTCGAGAATATCGGACAGTAAATTGAAGTGGAGTATGTACTATTTTTGCTGATGCAATATAGTTCGAACTCCAAGCAAGATTGACATCTAGCTAGTAAAAGTTTTTTTTTTTTTGCATAATTGTGGTTTGTAACGACTTGAGTGCACATTAAGATATTTGTCTGTCCAAATGGTGAATAATGAACAATAGGCATTTGTCACTTTTCATTTGTGCAGTGAGCCTTCAATAGAGAGCCGGCGGTCACCTCGCGCGAAATGATAGTTTTTCCCCCGCTAATTAATTAGATCCCTTAGAGTCAAATATAGGCCAGTTTACCAATTATGTGCAAGGTGGTCTCGGTCAGAGTCTGTTTTTTTAAACAATGCACCAAAAGCATGATAAATTTATTGAGCTAAAAATTAAACGTCAGGAATCTACTGGAAATAAACGGTGCAAACAGATCTGGAGTTTGGGAGCATTTTATTTCCGGGGCTAGGATTGATAGAAGAGTGTTTCAACAGGATTCGTCTGTGTGATACGTTATTGCACTTGCAAAAGGATTCATGGTCAACCTCCAAAAAATGAGATATCAGTTTTTTGCGTAAAAGCAGATATCAGCCGTGAAACATGTCACTATTTGGTCGAACTATTGGCTGGCAGCTTAAAAGAATATGATTTAGCCTCTGGATGTTGAACCTGTCGGTGCATTTAGTTGTTGCTTTTTCGTCATGGACCATAATTTGTGAAAAAAAGTAAGCTGAAAGCATGGCCAAAGATCAAGAATCAATCAGTAAACCTGAAGGTGGTGATTGCTCGGCAGCATCCTCAGAATCCTCGGTATCCTCCTTAGAAGAGTCTGCTGATAATTCTTCTTGCTCAAACGATAGCAGTACTTTCAAGGATATTTCCTTTGCTGATGACAAGCCAGCAAATCAGATTCATACGGACAATACTAGCACTGATATCTGTGGAACTTCAGCGACGGTAGCTTTAGACCCGAGGTTAAAAATGATCTATTCAACAGTGATGGAAACCCTTAACAGGGACCTCCGCCCTCAAATTCAGAAATTGGCAAATGATTCGGCCAAGTATCACACTTTAAGGTCTGTGTATCATTTGCCTAGTATCACTGATCTTAAAAAGGAACTTATGAGGCAAAATGCAGAAGGAATTCAAGTGAATTTGGACATCAATTCTGCGCAGTTACTTGGCATGATCAATAAGGCTGCAGTTCGTACGCAGAATTCTTCATTTAGGAATTCCGTCGGTTCCAACAGAATGCCGAAAACGCGATTGAATACTGGCCTTAAAGAAAGTCTAAGTGCAATACCAGAGAAAAGGGATGTTGAAGACAACCACTTACAGCTTAGGCGTGCAAAGGTTAAATATATCTTTCTTTCTCAGGTTCAGTCCTACGAGAGGTCAAGAGACCAAAGAGATATTAGAGACTTGGATACTAAAGAATTGGAGATCATTCTCAAAAGAATCAATAGTGGGACTTTCCCTGACCTTAAAGGCCTAAGGCGTATAGTTTGGGGATTTAAGATGTGTTGCGGTATTAAAGAGCAACCCAGGAATGAATACATTTTGAAGGAGATGGACAATAAAGAACTAAAATTAAGAATACTCGAATTATTACATAATAGTCAGGCGGATGAGGACAATTAGCTCATTCTTAGGTTTTACTCGTTCTTCTTTTCACCTTACATAACTCCCACACGTTTTGCCAGCCTTAAGAACTGTTCGCTATTCAAGTAGAATGTACAAAAACCCAACTTGAGGTACTATAATATAAAATAGAAAAATAAGGACTCGTAGTATTAAAACGATGTTAGAGTTACCTGCTTTATTTCTTGTGCTTCTTTCTCTCCGGCTCCTCATCCTCCATATCTTCATCATCGTCTTCACCGCTGGCAGAAACGTCAGACTGATATTCCTCCGCAATGTCATCATCTTCTTGGTTCTCATCACCAGGTTTAAAGTCCTCGTCTGGTGAATCCTCATCAGCAGATCCCAAATCAAGATCTCCATCATCATCATCATCCGCCAGAGCAGCTGCCATCATTTCCTGAGCAATCTTTTCATCATTTCTCACCCTCAAGTTTCTAGTCTTCAAAAATGTCTCCAGGGCAGATTGCTCCTTCCTATCAATGTTTCCAAATGTGTGCGATCCGCCTCCATATTTGAGAACCACCTCCATGTCAAACGTCTTGTGTGTACCAGCAGTGTCAACTCTAGAAAACACGACTTCATGAACGTCAGAAAACGGAAGTAGAATTGTTGGCTTCGTAACAAAGATGAGGCACTTATCGAGTGGATAGAGATGGCCCTCGTTCGCCTTAACTGAACAGCTGATAGCCACATCCGAATCCTTTGTCAGGAATGATCCTGGAACCACAACACGGCGGTCAGTAAATCCTTTGAAGATACTTGTCAAAACCATGTACGTGTAGTTACTATATGTTTTGTTTAGACGAGTCTTCCACTTCTTTTCGTATTCGTCATCATCCAAGTTGAGCTCAACTTCTATCTCCTCCTGACTGTCGAACTGAAGCGTCAAAAATGAGTATTTAGTCTGACCCTGACGTAATGGTGGGTCGACTTGTAAAATTAGAAGCTGATGCAATCCATCCACTTTAGGCAACGAGAATATTCTCTGAATCTGTTTGTACTGAACCTTATAATCGTATGTCTTACCTCTCAGTCTGAGGAATGAATCGTACATGTCGATGTCATATCTTCCTCTAGGAGTCAAAAATAGAACCTCGCCAAATGAAACGATCATCTCTCCAACAACTTGTCCGAGGTCTGCCTTCTCCTTTAGCTCATCGTAGAAATAGAGTGCCTTGGTCCGCAAAGGAACAATCTTGTCGCTTGTTGTGTTCGATCCATTATCTGTCTTGCTCTGCTCTTCTTCCTCCTTCTTGTTTATTTCTTCAACCTCGTCCTTCTCCATGTTTCCAGGGATGAAAAGCTTGAGTTCAACCAATTCATCACCTGCCTTTTCTATTTCCGACTTGTCTACCAGATCCATCTCAACTGAGACTTCATTCTTTCCCGTCATGTTCGTGTTGGCAATCTGAGAATATGGGATCTCAAAAGCAGGCTTATTACTCACATTAAACACCAATTCATTTCTCGCTAACTGTGTCTTTCCCCAATTCCATCCTCTCAATGAATGCTCCCTCTGCTCCAACTGTATGTCAAAAAATTTCTCTAGTTCTCTCTTCAAAGATGCAAAGTCTTCTTTGCCAAACCCATCCAGCATCACTACACCACGGTTTTTGGTATCAATGCAAACTTCGTATCCCCTTGAACCACGTGACCAGGATGTTGTCAATATTTCCTCTGTTGGGAGCAAAAATGGAGAGGTTTTTGCCGTTGAACCTGGCAATGTCTGGGCCTTCCAACCTAGTCCAGACTCGGCAAGTCTCATTCTGCCGGGTAATTTGGACTGATTTAGATAGATTCTCTCATATTCAGTCGACATTATGCAAATAGAATAAGCTTATTTAACAAGCCAACTTCTCTGGTCAAAAAAGCAAGAGCAACTTTAATGATTTTGATGGATGAAAGTACAGCTCTTGGCTCTCTTCCGGGTTTTAACGTGTCGCGTTCTTGATCTTTTTTTTTTCAAATTGTAGGAACTAACTATCCATAGGCAAAAGCAAACGGTACCGCGAATATTTTATGTAAAGTATCATAAAATATCCCTTTTTTCGTAACTTCGCTGCGCTGGCACGAACACAAAAAAATTAATAGGCGGGAGTGGCTGGCTCCCTTGGCAAGCATAAAAAGGATCTTTTCCGCATGAAAAAATGAAATAAAAAATGGTTGACCCAATAATTCTATCTCGGGCAGTTTTCTGTATGCTCTTAATTATCAAATTGGTACTTTTTTCCCCCGTTTGTTTTTTCTCCCCCTTTTTTTTTTCTTTCCGTTTGTTTTGTAGCTGTTCATTTTCTCGACAACTCTCACAACAATTTTCTTCTTTATCACCCTTAACTTTTGTGTCTCTTCGTACCAATAACATAACCCTAACTATGTCAGCTCAAGGTGAAGAAGAGTTATTGGATTACTCTGATTCTGAGGAGATTAACGTGGCTCCAACCACCACCCAGACCTCCGATGAAACTAAAAAGGAGGGAGAAACCGACAAGAAAGGTTCCTATGTTGGTGTTCACACCACCGGTTTCAGGGACTTCTTGTTGAAGCCGGAGTTGCTTAGAGCAATTGCAGACTGTGGTTTCGAACATCCTTCGGAAGGTTAGTATCAATTCAAAGCGTCCTCTTTCACCTGAAGTAATATATTTTGCTGCCACTTCTGATATACGTTTCAAAAATATTTTAAACTTGAAACGCTGAGGAGACTCGGAAGGATGAAGGAAAATGAGAGAATTAAGGGAAAGAATCTTATCTTTTTTTACTGGTTATCCTTGGATTTGAGTATATCTTTCAACTCTGAAATCAAGTGAAGTTGCCACTCGTTATTTTCTCTTGTGCATGAAATTGCTACAAATTTCAAATGGTTTGTTTTTCAATGAGCAGTCTTGCGCTATCAAAAATGATCTATTATTATGCAAATACTGATCTTTACAAAAATGGGATTATAATTGCACAGTACTTATACCATATGCATGCAGCTTCATTCTTTTTATTCTTCATTTTCTCGTTCCTTTATCCAAAATTCCTCAACGGAGGTGGAGTTTATTACTCCATTTCAGCAAATATTACATTACTTCAGGGAGAAAGAGATGCATTTATTCATTTTCCCTGTAACAACTTAGAAAACTAACACAATTATTTATATTATTTATAGTCCAACAGGCATGCATTCCACAAGCAATTTTGGGAAATGATGTGTTGTGCCAGGCCAAATCCGGTTTGGGTAAGACGGCTGTTTTCGTTCTTTCGACATTGCAGCAGTTAGACCCAACACCAGGTGAAATTTCGACCGTTGTTATCTGCCACACAAGAGAGTTGGCATACCAGATTAGAAATGAGTATGTTAGATTCTCTAAATATATGCCAGATGTTAGGACCGCTGTGTTCTACGGTGGTATCTCTATTAACAAGGATGAAGAGCTTTTGAAAAACAAAGATACTTGCCCACATATTGTTGTTGGTACTCCTGGTAGATTGACCGCTTTGGTTAGAGAGAAGGCAATTAGACTTAACAACGTCAAGAACTTTGTCATCGATGAATGTGATAGAGTTTTGGAGCAGATCTCTATGAGAAGAGATGTCCAGGATATTTTCAGAGCTACACCTTATCAAAAGCAAGTCATGATGTTCTCGGCCACCTTACCAACTGAAATGAGACCAGTGTGTAAAAAGTTCATGAAAAACCCACTTGAGATTTACGTTGATGACGAGAAGAAGTTGACTTTGCACGGTTTGCAGCAGTATTACATCAAGCTGCCTGAAGAGAAGAAGAATGTAAAGTTGGCAGAGCTGTTGGATTCTTTGGAATTTAACCAAGTGATTATTTTCGTTAAATCCACCAGGAGAGCAGATGCTTTGAACAAGCTTCTATGCGATTCTAACTTCCCATCAATCTGCGTGCATTCAGGTATGCCTCAAGAGGAGAGAATTGCCAGATACAAGTCTTTCAAGGAATACAACAAGCGTATCTGTGTTTCGACCGATGTCTTTGGCAGAGGTATTGATATTGAGAGAATTAATGTCGCTATCAATTACGATATGCCAAAGGAGGCCGACCAGTACTTGCACAGGGTTGGTAGAGCTGGTAGATTTGGTACCAAGGGATTGTCTGTCTCGTTTGTTTCAAGTAAGGATGATGAAGAATTGTTGGACCAGATCCAGCAAAGATTTGAGGTTAAAATGCAGGAATTCCCTGCAGACGGAATTGACCCATCCACCTACATGAACACTTGAATAATTTTTTGTATCTTAGGTTGTATATCTTCGTGAATTTTCAGTTTTTATTTCTTCTTTTTCATTTTTATAACCCTTTTCTTTGATCAGTAGGTAGAAAGAATTGGAATTTAAAGTAATCATGTATGTACTATTTCTTTCTTCATTTCAATTACTTATCGAATCACAGCATTAGTTATTAAATTATACACCAAAAATTGTAAATCTTCTTATATGAATGGAACTAAGCCCACTTGCCCAAAAGAGCCATTAAGCCCGCACCAACGCACATAACGAGAAAGGCGATTATCATCCTTTTAAATCCAGTTTTTCCTTTGAAATCATCGCAGAAAAGGAACTCGTGAGCCATCAACTCGATCATACCTGTGTAGACTAAAATACCAGCGGAAACGGAGTCGAAACAACCATTAACGATTAAGGCACGGGTTGAATATGGTGGGTATGATTTTCTAACACCCAATCCAATGGCAATAGAAACAGGAGTCGTAAGACCATAAGAGAGGGCCAAAAGCCAAGGAGTATACTTCCTCTCCTTTGGCCAATCAACTAGAGCAATTCTGGTACCCAAACCCAAACCTTCGAACATCTGGTGGAAGACCAACACAATGTAAAGAGATATGAACTCATCACCTGAGCAGGCAAGAGTCAATCCAATAAAAACGGAGTGGAAAATGATACCGAATTCCAAAACAAACACGTTAAGCAAGTTTCCTGCATAATCCTCCTTGGCCTTGTTTTCCGCTTTTGTGCCGATAACCTCTGGATCCTGGTGGTCACGTTCATGAGCATAATGGTCTGCATCCCATTGCTGATCTTTAGCCAAGCCTGCTTCTTCACCACTCTTTGGTAATGACTCCAAGTCCTGTGGGACAGTACGATCACGTTTCTCGTCTTTCTGATCGTCGATCTCATCGTCATCATCTGTCGACGAATGTGCGAGAGGAGCCTTTTCTGATGGGTTGATGGTTCCAATTTTGGTTTCTATCCATCTGTAAGCGATCAACTCGGAAAAGAACATGACGAAGATCATAATCAAGCAAATAGCGTATGCCATTGGATACTCAGTGAAAGGAGCACCTAAGCACTCATAACTTAGATTTTCATCAGCCGGTTGAAGAAGATGAATAAATGCAGTTGCCACAATGACACCGGATCCGAAATATTTGGCAATGAAGAAGCAGGCGTCAGGAAGTCTGATGAAAGAGTATCTAGAAGAAAGAAGGGGGAAAAATGCACCAAAAGATGATGTAAAAAGGATGACGAAAACAGCTGAAATTCGAGCACCCATGTACTCGCCGTTATAATCGTTACTATCAACACATGATTCGTCATCGTCCCTGGCGTAAAGACGCACAAGCTCCGAAAATGCTTCAACAGTATTCATGATAATATAAAATAGTGCGGTCTGTCGAGTGTTCTATCTTCCTGATAGGGCTTGTCAAATCTGACAGCTAGTGAAAAACGGCTAATCAAAGAAGCGATTCTCCGGGTATATGTACCAATGAAGGTGATGCAATAAAATTAGTAAATCAGGTCTTTCTTTTCGATCCTTTTCTTCGAATGTGAAAAAGTACCGTAAAGGTTATGTGTGAAAAGTAAATGCTAAATGGAAACGAAGGCCTTTGAATCGAATTACAAGAAGGAATATGGTGTATTGATAGGTATACCTTGTAAAATTTTGAAATGGTCATCAGCAAGGTGTATAAACTCAAAAAATATGTAGGCAGCCGTTACCGATGAGTGCTCTTTTTACAATTTGTCAAAATTTTAGTGGCCGAAGATAACCGTGGTGGTTATCCAGGATTTTCATTTTCAATAATAAAAAAATAATATTATACATCTTTTTGAAGCTTAAAAGCATACTCTTACGTTGTTAAAGCTTGTTGTAGTACCCATTGTGGTTTGTTGTTGATGTGATGAAATGAATTGTTTGTACTTGTCTCTTCAAACGTTTTAACCCTGTAGTTAAAGCTTCTTAGTATTTTAAGTACCATGTGAATTTTCACTTTTTCATTACCAGCAAGGTTCCAGAAATTTTTTTTCTATTTTTTTTTGTTTCTCAAAACTAATAACCGGCAAGCGGAAAACTCACTCGCACTCCGCATTCAAATAATAATTAGGTTGCGTCTTAATTTAATTGCTTCCGTCCGGTTCTTTCCAACACATGCTAAATTCAGCAAACGGTTTATTACACTCTCTATAAAATAAATTACCAGCTACGGATATGCACGTCCGGTAGTGCACAAATAAATCGAAATTTTGAATGTTCATTTGACGTAAAAAAAACTATAAAGTTTTTTTTGAATTTTTCAAGAAAACGTTTATTCAACGAATGTCTTGGCTTTCTTAATTCTTGTCCGCTTTTTTGGAAGCACGCATCCTACGGGTCATCGATCCCTCCCGGCGTCTTCTTCTTGCCTGTCCTTCAGCCTTTTGTTTCTCAATCAAATCCCTAGTTAAGCGCTCTTCTCTATCGTCCTCATTTTGATCCTTGCTGCTACCCGTTGAGGCCGAATTTTCGCTATTCTCCTGGGCCCTTTCTTTATTTTCATCTTTTTCATTTGCACTTGCATCGTCTGTTTCACCTCCGGTATCACCATCCTCGTAATATTCAAAGTTGTCATCCACTTCGTTCTGATCTCCATCATCATTGCCGCTCTCACGTATCTCCTTGTCTATTTCTTTCAAATGTCTCCTTAAACGTGCTCTGGCTGCCTCACGAGCATCTTTTCTGGTGATTCTCACCTTATTTGGGTTTTCCATAAAGGCTCTTATCTTACTCTCTAATCTGCTATCGTCGATGGTGTCATTTTCTGGAATCAATGTTGCGTTCGACTTCAAGTTGGCCTCCTCATCATCGTTGATACCGTTTTTCTTAGCCATACCCAAGTGTTGAAATATCTTCCCACCCAAAGATGGGATTTTCTCCGCATGCAAAGCCTTTGGATTGATCTTATACGTAGCGACAATGTTACCATCTGAATCCTCGATGATGATTGTATCGTTGAGACGGAAGCCGTGCAATTTCTCAGAAATGTGCAATTTCCGACCTTTCCGCTTGTTACTCAAAGCACCACTTAGACGATCTCTGATCGTTCCACCTTTTTCCGACGTTTCTTCCTTCCTAGGTAAAACAGTCTTCACAACCCTTCTTAGTGGATTTATTGGAGAGGCATCGTCTCCGTACAGAACACTATGGATATTTTCGTTCTTCTTTTCCTCTATTGGCTCAGGCTCAACGTCGCCAACCCTGGATCCAATTCGTGACAATGTCCTCTTGATGGTCTGTATTGCAGGACGGATACTGCCAATAGTACCCGTACTGATTATACTGGCCTGATCAGACTCATCTGGAATACGTGGAATGCGCCGCATAATCTCACCACGTTGGTCCTCGATGATCAATTGTTTACCATCTTTGTATCCATGTGCTGGAATCTGCAACTCTCCGTTCTTTGCAATTGGATCAAAGTCTGACTCTTTCAAATCGTAGTGCTTCTTGAGGTGTTCTAAAATTTCTGGACGTGCCTTGATCCACGTAACTAGTCTGTTTCTTGGCTCTTCCCCAGCCCTAAGGCCCTGCTTCTCATCCTGTTCCTTTTCTTGTGCTACCACTATCGATGATGTTGGTGTGTTTTCTTCCTGGTTTACCACTGCAGATGCCGGCAATTCCACCTTTGCATTTTTATTCACTGTCTTTCCCTTCTCTTCTTCTGACTCTATTTCTTCCTCTGACTCCACATTCTCTGGTATTCCATTCTCTGCACCAGATTCATTTTCTTCCTCGCCACCTTCTTGAACACCCTTTAACTTTGACAACCGCTTTCTCCGGCGAGCTTCTTTGCGCTCCCTTATCTGTTGCAACTTCTCTTTTGAACGAATTAGCTTTTCGCTCTCTGGAGGTGGTTCCAACAAATCGTTTCCGTGTACAGAACCAATCACCGACACTGAATCGATGGATTGTGACTGCTGGCCACTGGAATAGCTTCCGTATGATCCACCTGAGTATACAGATCCCTCATGAGATCCATGGTTGCTCGTTCCACCTGACGAAACAGAGTATGATGAAGAAGACTCACTACCATATTCTTCCTGTTCAGAAGGATGCGATCTCTTCTGACTCAAGTCCAATTGAACAGGCTCTGGAGCACCGGTACGTCCATTGTCCTCTCTACTGAGTCGCTCGAGTTCCTTCTTCTTTCTTCTTCTAACTTGTCTTAGTCTCCTCTGCTTTAGTCTCCTTCTACGAAGTCCAGCAGGAGTTGCAGTAATGTTATGCAAGGTGTTTTCTGAAATTTCCTCTTCTCCTTTTGCAACGGCTGTCTCATCACTCTCCTCCTCTGCCTCCTCCTCACTAACACCGTTGTCCGTGTGCCGAATCAAAGCTCTTCCAGTTTTATCAATACGTGGAAGTCTGGTGGTCCAGCCACCACCGGTAGTTTCCGTTCTGGTAAACGTAAGAGTGAACGACATGCTCTGAAGATGCTTTCCTAGCACTATGACGGCAACCGACGTTCCATGCACAATAATACTCGTGAGAATCAAGAAAGTCACACATGGCCAAACGATTCGCATCAACCGATAGTGTGTGTGTGTGTCCGGATAATCCATCGTTGGACCTTCTCGAATATGCAAAGCCTCGGCTTCCAAATCGGCGACAGAGACGATTGCTGTGTAGACAGCACCAACACCAATAGGGCCAAAGTGGCCAACGAACAATGCCTCCTTCCAGCTGTTGATATCGGGACATATTCGTTTCACTGCCATGATTGATGGAATTCTCCTGAAGACCAACACACAAATAGCAAGGCAAACCAATCTCCAGCAGTCAAGACCAAGTTCATGGTCATTAAATTCATCCCAAGGGATAATGGATCCGAAGTACACGAAAAATGACAAGTTGAGAAGCAAGTCGATAACGGTAGAAACATGTGATTCCTCCGTTTTCCTTGTAAACCAACCATCCCAAGCAAAAGCTGTTCCAGCACAGAACGATGCCAATAGATCATCGCAGCCCAAAATGGAGCCAAATCCTGCACAGAGGAGTGCTAGCATCACGTAAAATGCCAAAAATGACTCTGCATCGATTGTCTTTCTTCGTTCTGCTATAGCCAAAAGCTTACGTCCAATATATCCAATCGAGATGCCCAAGACACATCCAAATATACATTCATAAAGAACGGTGACACAAAGGAAGTTCTTTGCAATTTCCGCACTATTTCCGGCATATACAATGAGATTTAATGCCAAGTAGGTGAATGGAACAGACATTCCATCATTGCATGCAGATTCTGCTGTCAAAAGATTTCTCAAGTGTGCTGGCACACGTTGAGCGAACTTTCCCTTACCGACAACTGCCTGCGCGAGAACTGGATCGGTTGCAGTGATACATGCTGAAATTAGTAAACCTTCAGAAAAGTTGATACCGGGTAAGATTGCCCACGTGAAAAGACCGATCAATAAAAAGCCTGTAATCATACAAGGGAATAATAAAAGAAACACCGACCAAGCATGTCTCAAAACGTATTTCTTAGGCAACTCAACCGAAACAGCCACAATTTCTATGCATAGCAAAACACGACTGATTTCTAAAGTTATTGACATCCAGTTTCCCCATTTTAGCGGATTAAACCAGTTCAAACAGTGGGGGCCTGTGATGAGACCATATATCGTTGCCAAAGGTGCTTCACCCAAGTACAATTTCTCTTTAATAAATAAGGAAGAAAGAGAAAATAGAACAGAAAAGAATGCCACTACTGCATAGGCGACATGCGGTTTTGTTGCTGAAATATGTTCCCAAACCATCCTTTTAAGTTGGAATTGTTGGATCTAAGTCCTAAAGAAGTGTATAACTTGGATTATTCTCTTCTCGAGAGCTAATACCTGGTTAACATAAATAGGACTGTATTCCCGTACAACCTCTTTTATAAATAGTAATAAACTATCCTTCGATGTTTCTAATGTTTATGAAGAAAGGCAATTTAAAGTTTTTCCCCTTTTTTGAAAAGAGGAATGTATATGTTGTCTGAAGAAGATATCTAAATCCTCCAACGAATAGCTAGCTACTAAGAGATAACAAAAAAAAAAAAAAAAAAAAAAATAGAAAGGAAAATATTTTGCTTTTCCATTCTTCGTACGAGTTACCCAATACTTATTGTACTGTTCTGTCAAGTTCCTCCGCCCATAATTGTTGCTTTCTCTTTTTTTATTGTGTGGGTTGCTGATTGTTTCCATCCGTCGGTCTAAAATACCTAAGTATGGAGGGTCGATAGTCGCGTCTCATAATAACTATATTTCAATAACAGGCAGGTATGTTGCTAATCTTTTAACTAGTCTTCCCATCTAGTGCATATCCCATCCCGCTCCGGTTTTCTTACAATAATAGTTCTCGATCCCTTTTAGCCTTGTAGAGATGGAATTTAACTTGCTGAGTTTTATCAACTTCAAAGGTTGGAATTTATTCATACTATTTGAAAACAACAATAGGCGCAATAAGCATATAATAGCACGGAGAAAAGATTTCGTTCCTCGCTCACACAAATGTTTTTATAATATGGAATTCTTGCTAAATTATCTACATATTCGTCCAACACCTGTCTGAATCTTGGCGCGATACATGAAATGTTCCTCGTCTTTTCTCTAGATCATGTTTCATACAAGCACGTACTGTTATTTTCTTTATTATCGATATCATATATGTATTACATGATATTCTTTAATAGTGATTGACTCTTTCCACCGAGTCAGTTCATCTTTCCAGAACTTACAACCATTATGAGATCAAGACTTGGTCAGAATCTTTTGGTTGCATTTAGCAAACAAGAAATTTTCATTATTTACACACCTTCTTTTTTGGGAGGCTCAATGAAAAAATTTTGGTGTATTGTTGCTGCCTCCCGATTTGGATCATGTGTGCTGCAAATTCCGGGATCTTGTATCAAAAAAGATTTTCTTGAGTAAAAAAGTATTGAATGCCCGATAATCCCCGTTGGTGTATTGTTCCAAGAAAGCATACTTTTCCAAAATATTTGGTGGGACACATTTCTCGGAACGCCATACTTCACGTCGAGTAATTTAACAGTTTTTGCACAAATTACACCTTGCATTTCCTTAGCAAGAGAAGCTAGAGGAAATTTGGAAATTTACTACGTAATTCATAAAAAGCCGCAATGGCTTTCTGTGTAATACTCAAAATGTCGCTAACCATGTTTATTCATAATGAAACACCCAAGAGCTTTGCTATCTTCATTTCAATATGTCGAAGTAATTTCGGTATACCTGTGTCTGAGCATATATTCTCTGTTCACCCTTTTTTCTTTTATTTCCCACTCACGTTTAATTACCTTCGTCCTGGGTATATTAAGACGTGATTATCCAAAATAAGGATTAAAAAGTGTTTTCCTTTCTTAATTGGTAAAAATCGAATGTGCTATAAATTTAATGACATCTCGATATTAGAGATTTATCCTATTTTGTACGAAACCTGATATAAAATGAAATTGAAAAATCAAAAATTGGATATATGGAGTAGTTAATTTGTATCGAGAAATCAAACGCAAATAGAAAGAGAATCAAATACCGTGTCTGTTGGAAAGTATATCGGAAAACAAATAATTATAATATTTGAAAGTTATGGCCACAAAAATGATTTTGATATCAAACATTTATATATGAGTTGGAAAGGAATACTGAAAGACTACGTCGTAGGTACAAAATTAATCTATTCTAGTACTTTTACATTCGATTTTAAATCCTTTTTTTGCGACAGGCGCATCTGCTATTGTGTGACCGGGATTAGCAAACAAAAAAACTTTTAACGTCGACAGGCCGATAGACGTGAAAAATTTCTTGACCGGCAAAGACTTCACAGATCTAAGGCACAATCGCATGTAAAGAATAGTTCAGTATGTAAACAAGGAGTCTTAGAGTACAATTAACGCACAAGCAAGACATATATGGGAAAGAAAAATCACGCAAAGAAGTCGGAGTTACCCAAGAAGGGTAAAAAAGGAAAGAAGAATGACAAATCAGATGAGAAAGAGAGTAAACCTAAAAGTGAGAGGGAGATTAAGCAGGAGGCTAGACAGAAAGCCAGGGAAAAACGTCAAAAAGGTCGTACAATGGTGGCTCAGTCGCAGAGCTGGACAGGAAAATTGCCAGGTGCATTATTACAAGAGCACTGTCAAAAGAAAAGATGGAATAAAGTCAATTACGATATGAGAAGAGTAAAAGATGGCTTTGTGGCGACAGCAGAACTTTCATGGAAGAATCCCAAGACACAAGAGGTGGTGCACATCAAAATGCATCCGCCAGCATTTCTTGTCAAGGCTCAGGAGACACCTTTAGAAGCTAGGCACTATGCAGCAACATACGCACTTCATAGAGTGGCGTTTGATAAGAATATCCATATGATCTTGCCATCAAATCACAAGGCACTGTGGCATGATTTGGAAGATGCACGAAAGGAGATGGTGAAACGAAATCCAGAAAAGGCGAAATTAGAATATAACTCCGACCCTTTTACTGCAATACTTGAAAGGAGGAAGGAGGAAAATCAAAAGCAGAAAGAGAGAGAAGCACGTGAGGCGGAACTGAAAAAGCAGAAAGGACCCACAATAGTGATTGGTAATGGTCCAAATAAATTCAAGCAGGAATCGTCCGATGGAAATAGTGAAAGAAATAACATGCATGGTCATAAGAGAGACGGTGATATGAGGCGGAAGTTCTTCCATGATTTGAATGCAGAATCACCATTAGCTCAAGTTCGTTTTCCACGAAAGGCCTGGGATAATGCTGTTATGATGGATTTAGATCCTCGTACCAGAGTTTTAATTGATACACTTTTCAGGGAAAATCCACAGTGGTTAGAAAATGGTGAGGAGAAGGAAGAAATTCAGAAGCAGCAAAGTGCCGAGCAAGATGAGAAGCAAGAGGAGATCAAGAGTCTTTTAAAACAGGTTGGTTTCAGGATAATACATATCGAAGAAGCCCTTCAATACACGTCCAATTTTACCGATACTCTAGAATGGCTTATCTATCATGTTCCCGAGGACGATTTACCTTCAGTGTTCCTAAAGAATGACAAGGATTCACACGTTAGATTAAAGATCACAGTTGATATTCACAAGGAGCGTCAAATAGAGACGTTATGCCAAGGAAGCTGTAGTAAGAATGAGGCTTCTACAGCTTTAGACACAAATGATGGCAATATAGCTAGTGCAGCTGTTGCATTGACAAACAGGTTGATAGAATATGAACCTGTAGGAAAAGAAGAGGACCCAGCGAAAACTTGGGATGAAGAGAGGGAAAGTTTGAGTGCAATCTATGAAAATCGTGTTGTAGAAAATGATCTACCTCGATCTTATGAAATTTTGTTGGAGCCGGAGGGTATTGTTCAAAATCACGGCAAGCATCTTTTAGCATTGAGAGCATTTAGGTCCTCAAACTACCCATGCGATATATGTGGGTTACAAATCATTGTTAAGAATCAATCATATCGGCTTCCAAAGTACATTAATATGTCGATCCTTACACAACTATTGAAATATTTGGTTAGTGATAACCTCATTGGAAATCCGTACATATATTCCTGCATTGACTGGTTGGAGTCAAACATTTCCAATATTTTGGAGAATCCTGGTCCACTTCAACGGTTGTCACTTCTTGACAAAGATAAAACAATAAAATTCGACTCAATGTCAAGATCATCATCCGCATCAACTTTTCAAGGTGATACGTCAAGAAGACACCGGTCTCATAACGCAGGTTCCAGATCTAAAGATCTGCTTCAGACCATGAAAGATCAGTACAATTCTAGAGGAAAGCACGCAGAATTACATGATATGATCAAAAAGAGAAAGAATCTACCTGCATGGCGGAAGATGAATGATTTAGTAAAGGTGATTCAATCGAATAGAGCGTGCATTATTACCGGTGAAACTGGTTCGGGTAAGTCCACGCAGATTGTTCAGTTTGTATTAGACTCTTTATGCGCTAACGATGACTTTGAAACAAACATTATATGCACGCAACCAAGACGTATCTCGGCCATTGGTTTGGCTGACAGAGTTTCTCAAGAGAGAGCATCAAAGTGTGGCGAAGAGGTCGGATATATAATTCGAGGAGAAAATAGGACGTCCAAGAGTACAAGGATAACGTTTGTCACTACGGGTGTTCTTCTTCGTATGATTCAGTCTTTATACTCGAATGAACAGAATGGTTCGAAGAACTTTTTCAAGCACCTCAAATATATTTTTGTTGATGAGGTTCATGAGAGGTCGATTGACAGCGATTTCTTGCTAATAATTTTGAAACAGATGATTAGGAAGTTTCCAGACTTGCATGTTGTGCTTATGTCAGCTACCATCGACTTGAGTACATTCAAGTCCTTCTTCGATTATACAAATAAGCCACCAGCCCATGTCCATATCGAAGGAAGAACATTCCCAATTCAGGACTTCTATCTTGATTCCATTCTTTTTGATTTACAGTTTACAATCACCACACCAAGGGACGAAGTAATTAAGCCTAAAGCGGATTCCAGATATTTCAATGATGGAAACATCAACTTTGATCTGATTGCAGAATTGGTTCAACTTATTGACAAAAAGCTATCGGAATCGAATAGTGATGGCTCCATACTTATATTTCTTCCCGGTGTTATGGAAATTTCTCGCTGTTTAAGTAAAATATCGGATCTTCCAGGAGGTGAATCGAGGTTTTGGGGATTACCATTACATTCTGGTGTGAGTTCCAATGATCAGAGGAAGGTTTTCAACTCTCCACCAAGAGGCAAGAGAAAAATCGTGGCTTCGACTAATGTTGCTGAAACGTCTGTCACAATTCCAGATGCTGTTGCAGTTATCGATACCGGCCGTGTCAAAACGATTAGGTATGATGTCAAAGCCGATACAACTCGTTTGGTTGAAGGCTGGTCATCAAGGGCTGAAATTTCTCAGCGTCGGGGTCGTGCTGGTAGATTAAGAGAAGGATTGTGCTACCACTTATATACAAAAGAGACAATTGAAGAACGAATGCTACCACAACCAATACCAGAGATCAAAAGAACACCATTGGGTTCTGTTTGTCTTGTTGTTAAGGCAATGGGTATATCTAACGTTTACAGGTTCTTGCAGGAAGGTTTAGATCCACCAAGTAAGCTTAATGTCGATAGTGCACTTCAGATGTTGACTGAGATCGGTGCACTTCACAATAACCATCTGACTGCATTGGGTAAATATGTTTCTCTACTTCCAACAGACATGAAATCCGGAAAATTGCTTCTATACAGCACTCTTTTCGGTTGTCTAGAGAGCGGTCTTACATTGGCATCTATTTCTGTTACAGGTAACCCATTCTTCCGTAGTAGAGAAATGAGGGATAAGGTTAAACGCGTCCAAACAAAATTCAGTGATGGACAAGGTGATATGATTGCAATCCTAAATGCGTATGAACAGTATTCTGAGTTGAGAAACTCTTCGGAGAAGAGGCGATTCCTCGATGAAAACTGTCTATCGTGGAAAACAATGAAAGATATTCAGTCAACAAGAGTGCAGTATGTATCAGAGCTACAGGATCTGGGCTTTATTCCGATGGGTTACTCGAGGCATAGAGATAAGTATCCAGCTTTCAACAGACATTCAAAGGATTATCCCATTCTTTGTGCGATAGTCACGGCATCACTTTTCCCACATGTTGCCAGAGTGCAGCCTCCGGATCCAAAATTCCTTTCTTCGGGTGTAGGAACAATTGCCGTGGATCCAGATTCTAGAAAGATTAAGTATTGGATTCGGAATGAGGAATACATCAAGGAAGGCATTGAGGGTAGAAATCCACGTGATAAGGATCTTCTCCCTGCCACCAGAGCATTTTTACATCCATCCTCTACATTCTTTTCATTCACAGGAAATTTAGAGGGAGAGATTTCTGCTTCCGATATCAAGATGGATGCAGATGGAAATTACATATATTCTCCATCTGCTGGAGGATCCAAGAGCTCCTCTAAGCGTTTATCATCATCTTTCATATCTTACACTTCCTCTCAGATGACAACAAAGCTTTATCTACATGATGTAACACCTACTTCTATCATAGCTTTACTTCTATTTGGCGGCCAAATATCCTATGATCTTTCTTCTGTTAACACTGGAAGACCATCTCCAGGAATTGTCATGGATGGATGGCTTCCAATTAGGACATGGTGTAAAAATGCTGTTATGATGACGAAGTTGAGAGTTCTTCTTGATAAATTCTTAGACGGTCGTCTCGCTACTCCTCTATATACAGAAGGTGGAGAAGAAAATAAAAATGATGCATACAACGGCATTTTAGAAACATTGGAGAAAATACTTTCTATAGAGCAAAGGTAATATCTAAAGCGAATACATTTAAACCTTCCAAGTTGTTAAAGCAAAGCTGTAGTAATGAAGGACCTTCTTATTCGTTAACTTTGTATGTGTTCGGATCAACTGCTTTTAAAACACCCCCTTTAGCCCAAAATTGAAGGCTTTCTCTCACCAAAAGAAGAGGCATTTGGAGTTTCATACATATCATGGCAATTTTAACCTCCTTCCCCTGTGGTTGATCATGGAAAAAATAAAGCACTGCAGCCTTATCAGCAGTGACCTTGAATTGATGCATCTTACCTGCCACTTCCACACTTAAAGTAACGAACGATAAAGAGGGGCAAAGAACAACGTTTCTTCCCTTTTTATGCTCTTCATAAGCCAACTTGTACTTGCCAAGAGGCTCTTCTATCTGCTTTGGCATTTTAAATTTACTACTGGGAAGATCAGGCCAGTAGAGATGCGATATTATGGATGCATGAACATTTTGTGGCACCACCGTTTTTAAAGCACGGTCAATCTTCTTGCTTAAAAGCATATCCTTTAGCATTACATCCAAAGATGCAAACTCATGACTGCCAAACCGAGCCTTCAATAAATGGAGATCGCTGTATACTCCCCTTACATCATAATCCGTAATAGAAAGTAGTCTCTTCGAAAACACTTTAACAAATTCATCGATGAACAAATTCTTGGAGTCAAATATTGATATGAGAGATTCAACAATGTCTTCAACAACAACCTTTCTGAAATCAGGCAATGCATCAACCGGGTCAGGGACCCAGTTGAGATCTCTTGCCGACTCTCCCTTCATTTTGGGCTTTTTGTTCGTATTTCTCAACTCAATTGCAAGTTCGATTAATCTGTTATTTGATGTGGTATCCAAAAAAGCATTGACTATTGTTGGAATTGTATCATTGCGACCCTTAAGATAACGTCTAATGGGTCTTGAAGCTCTGTCTAATAGCACCCCGCGGTGATCAACAATAAGGAATGATCTAACAGTTGATATATAGCACATAATAATATCGACAGTATCTGCCCCTGCATGTAGAAGTCGGGATTTGCTCTGAAGAATGTATGCATCGACAAGATTTGATCTTTGTTTTGATGTCGTGAGGCATTCCCTAAACTCTTGAAGTGCGTATTTTGAATCAGGATAATCCACAACAATATCAAAGAACTCTTCTGTTCTTAACTTTACAAGTTGTATTTTTGCCATTGAGATTAGACAATCTATACTAAAACCATGATCTGGCACAAGTATAGACATAATTGGATACATATCACATTTTATGCTGCTTAGAAGATCGTTTAAGCGTGAAACATCCCACTTGTGAGAGCAGTATTCCATCACCAATTTGGTGATTTGATTTCTTGCAGTGTCCAACAATAAAAGAGTTAACTCATCACAAAGATCAATTATTGCTAGTAGCGAAGATATTTTTTCTAGTGTTTGCGTTTTATCTTTAGAGAAGATGTTTTGTTCATAATATTGACGGATACTTCCCCAGATTGAAGGATTCTCTATCCAGCTTTGGAAAATCGAGTTTCCCAATCGCTTCATCAACTGTATTTGGGGCCTGCTAAGATTAATGATGTTATAACATTGTTGTAGAATATCAATGAGATTGATTATTAGATCAAGGAGGTTCTGAAAATCGACAGTTTGGGAAGACAAACCACCAACACCGGTATTTACACTCATTCCAATCATATTTAATTTGAGTCGCACCATTCCTCGAAATTTCTGAAATAGCATGTTATCACATATTCCCATATCATCCAGCATCTTACTCACTTCAATTGGAAGCTTATCGATCTGTGTTCGTTCCGGATCGATCTGTTGAGCAAACCAATTTACCACAATTTCGTAATCTGACGATAAATTTCCATTATTAGGGTTTTCAGTATGAAATCCATCTCCAAAAATACTATTCACAGTATCTGAGGTGATGGGTAGAGCAGACATACTTAGTCTTTTAAATAAGAATGCAAAAAAGTATAAAACACAAAACTTGCTTAAGCTTTAGGCATTAAATGTACTGCATATGAAGACAATACAAAAAAAAAAAACTGGATCAAGATAAAGATGCGTAAACAAAATTTCTGACAGAATTTGTTGAAAGGAAAGGATCGCGAAAAAAGCGACTTAATTTTAGTCTGCCAGAGACTAAGTTATCAGCGGGATTTTATAAGTATAGAGAACATATTGATAACGGCGCTAAAGAAGCAGAAAAAGAAACACTTCAGATCATGCGGTCCACATCATCTGCAATTAATGACTTTTTGGAGGTTGCGGGAATCGACTCGCCAGAAATTGCATCGTTCTTTTTGAAGCGAAATCATAACAGACTTACCGCGTCTATAAATGATTACTTCAGTAACCCTCGCTTGGTAGAACAAGCGACACAAAGTTTGGAACAGAGGAAAAATTCGAAATCAATTGCATCCAGCCCAAAGCTAAAGGGAATATTTGATAAATATAAGGAAGCAGAGCCGGATCCCACCGGGAAATATTACATAGGAGTTGACGGAACGCTTCAATACCTAAAAGATCTTGAATATGAACCCGAGGACACAATCGTTTTGTGCCTGGCAAATTTCTTAGAGTCAGAGTCAGTTGGAGATTTTAGGGAAGAACCTTTTATGAGAAAATGGTCAGCAGTTGGCTGTGATACATTAGAGAAGATGAGAAAGTTTATGGACAGTACTCTGAAACCAAAGCTTGTCAGTGATCCCAAGTACTTTACGGAGATTTATCAGTACACATTCAGATTCATTTTAGACAAGGGAGAGAAAAAGTTACCGCTAGATTTTGCGGCTGAATACTGGCGTCTATTGATACCCAAACAATACTTCACTGAACTAGATAAATTCACTCATTTCATGCACGTGAGCCACAAAATGAAGGTTTCACGAGATCAATGGAATATGCTGTTGCCTTTTCTTGAGGCTTACCATGAAGATTCAGAGTTGAAGAATTATGATGAAAGCCAATCCTGGCCTCTTTTAATGGATGAATTTTACGAATTTATAAAAGGTGAGCAATGACTTTTGAAATTACGGTACTCCATGAGAATATAATAAGAATATATCTGCTGTATCTCTATACAATAACACAATACTAAAGATTGGATCATCACTGTTTAAGTACGTTAAGACTGAGTTAGTTATACATCGGAAATTTGCGTTAAGACGGGTTCGACCCTTGACGCTGGATTGAGAAAAAAAAAAAAAAAAATCGAAAATTTTTAGGGACATGATAATTTTTCATGTAGATTCTGTAATGCTAAAACGATAAGGTATAAGATCGAAACTGTACTTATTCGATTACGCGAGACACCCTGAACTGATTTCAGTTTAAATATAATCATAAGAAAGGCATGGTGAAGTCTTATACGAGATACGAGCTTAACCGCACGATAGGTGTGATTGCATCGCATTCTAATTCGATCTTTATCGAACCAGATTCAAAGGAAGCAAAAAAGAGTGCTGGCAGAGTGATCACAGCATGTCTTGAGGAAATTCTCGTATGGGATATTAAAACAGGAGAAATTCTACAAAGATTGCATGATGGTATGGCACCAGGATCATTAAATTCAACAAGTCAAAATCCACCGGCCCAGACTGTAAGCTTGGCATACGAGCCAATAACAAACGTTTTAGCATCTGGATACTCGGATGGTTCTATAAAGATTTGGGATTTGACTTCAGGTGTTGTCCTGATAAATTTCCAAGGTCACAGATCCGCTGTTAGTATGTTAAAGTTTGATAGATCCGGCACCAGATTGGTTTCCGGTTCTAGAGACACCACGGCTATTCTTTGGGATCTTGTGGGAGAGACCGGCCTATTTAAGTTGGAAGGGCACAGAGATCAAATAACGGGAATTGAATTTTTGAGTGCCACGGATAAAATAGGAACAGATGAGATGGATGACTGGCTATTGACGACATCCAAGGATGGAATGATAAAGCTTTGGGATTTAAAAGCTAAACAGTGTGTTGAAACACACGTTGCACATAGTGGAGAATGCTGGGCTTTGGGTCTTAACGATACCAGAGAATTATGCTTAACATGTGGCATGGATAATCAGGTCAAACTTTGGAAGGTTGATTTAACGCAGGAGAAGACAAAAATTGTCGAACAAGGCAGCTTTGAGAAACAAAGTAAGCGTCGTGGCATTGAGATTGGATTTCACACTACAAGCCAAGGCGAGTTCTTTTACATAAGCAATGCCGACAAGATGTGTGAATTATTTAGATTCAGAACTGAGAAGGAAATGAAGAAGGCCACAGCCAAAAGAACAAAAAGACTTCAGGCCAAAGGATTGTCAGAAGCAGAGATCGAGAAAAACATCAAGGAGTCTACTGTTAACATGCTTGTTGCCCCATTCACGGTTATATATGCAGAGAGATCCAAGATAAGATCAGCGACATGGGGAAAATTATCAGACAGAAAGCTTGATATAGTACTTTCGTTGACAAACAACACTTTGTCGTACTACAATGTGACAATTCCCGAGGTTGTTCGTAAGCACAAATCTTCGGAGCAGGTTGCAGAAGAGAAGTATATATTGGACAGGTTGGGACATAGACACGATATTAGGGCTGTTGATATATCTGACGATGATGCGTTAATTATTACAGGATCTAATAACCAGCTCAAAGTCTGGAATGCCAAAACGGGCAACTGTATTCGTACTTTTGAGAAGACTGGGTATGTGCTATCGGCCAAAGTGTTACCCGGTGGATCCTTGGTTGTTATTGGTACAAAGGATGGATACTTGCACTTGCTGGATTTAGCCAAATCCACAGTTTTAGATTCAATTGACGATGCACATGGCGGGAAGGCTATCTGGTCTATTGATCTCTCACCCGATGGGAAAACTATAGTAACGGGATCAGCAGACAAGACTATTAAGTTTTGGGAGATCAAGGTCACTAAAGATCTTGTTCCAGGTACCACCGACAAATACGTCGAATTACTACATTTAGATCACACCAGAACTTTAGAACTTACAGATGACGTTCTGTCGGTGCGTGTTTCACCAGATGGCAAATATTTGGCTGCCGCATTGATGGATAACACAGTCAAGGTTTTCTTTTACGATACGTTGAAGTTTTATCTCAGTTTATATGGACACAAGTTGCCCGTTCTATCGATTGATATCTCATTTGATTCCAAGACCATCATCACATCCTCTGCCGACAAGAATATCAGAATTTGGGGATTGGACTTTGGTGATTGTCACCGTTCTATATTTGGGCATCAGGATGCAATTATGTGTGTGAGATTCTTCCCAGATTCTAAAAACTTTGTAAGCTGCTCGAAGGATGGAATGGTTAAAACGTGGGATGGCGATAAGTTTCAGAATGTTCAAAAGCTTGCCGTGCATCAGTCCGAGGTGTGGAGCTTGGCAATGAGCCACAGTGGAGAATTCTTTGTTACCGTTTCGCATGATTCCAGTATAAGAATATGGCAAGAAACAGATGACCAAGTGTTTTTGGAGGAGGAGAGAGAAAAAGAGATGGACGAAAACTACGAGGATGAGCTTATAAGTTCATTGGAAGGTGGAAATGGTGATGATATGGCATTAAAGAAAAAGTCCGACTCGAATGAAGACGACGAGGATGAAGATGATGAGCAAAACAAGATAACCAGAGTGAGCAGACAGACAATGGAAAAGCTTAAGGCAGGAGAAAAGTTGATGGATGCATTGGATCTTTCATCAAAACAGATGGATGATATGATCAACTACGAAGAAGAGATGCAAAAGTTTAAGCATGGGCAGCTTGGAATTTTGCAGCCAACAAAGCCAGAAGTGAATGCGCTACTACAAGCACTCAATAAGACTCCAGAGGACTATGTTTTAGATGCATTAGTGAAAATTAAGGCTGCCCAGTTAGAAGATGCTTTGCTAGTTCTTCCGTTTTCTTATTCACTTAAACTCTTGAAGTTTATTAGGATTTGGACAAATGCAGACCAACAGAAAAAGAATAACGACTATATTGCACGCATTTGCCGAACCCTCTTCTTTGTCACGGAGTCTAACCATATGGAACTCATAAGCCAGAAGGATCCAGAGATTAAGATGGAGATCATGGATTTGAAAGATCAACTTCGGGAAATATTGGAAGGAACGAAAGACAAAGTGGGATTAAACTTGGCCGGATTGAAGTTCATACAGGAACAGTGGAACCAGAATCATAGCCATGTGTTTGATGAGTCAAAACCACAAGAAGATGGAGATAGTCATAAGAGGAAGAGAGTGTATACTACCATAGCTTAATGTGGTTCATCTATATAAACTTTCTAGAAGCGAACAGAAATAACATTTGCACAGAACACTTGTCGTAGTTGAAATCCGCGTAAAGACATACATATTTCGTATTAGTCGAATAATAAGAATCATCTGAGAAAGACCCCACTTTAGCCGGAGATCGAGCGCTCTTCAGTGTATAAATAAAGCGAATTCACTAGAGCAGGTAAATAAACGACAAAAAATAAGAACAAAACGTGGAGAAGAAAAATTGAATCTCACATTGTTCCCGAACAAAGATATATATCTCGATTCTGGCCTCAATTCATCCCGGGCTCATAAAGCTCCGTGAGTCGGAGATTTCCTATTTTCTGGGAAAAAGGAACATGCAAATTAATCCAGCAAATATTTGAGAGTAAATGTGCCAGCACTAGTTATGAATCGATTTAATAGAGTTGCCTATATGGTTATTTTGCAAATTCTTTGCCAAACTGTTGGCTGGCTTACATATATATGGCCCTTGGTAATAAAAGACCTTGGCTTTGAACAGTGCTTTTCTTTCTATGCTTTTCTTTCCATAGCTTTGACAAAAGTCCATTGTTAAGGCCTGGAAAAATTTCGAGCAAATTCGATGACAGCCCTACGCCAGAACTTTGTGGGGATGCGGAGGTCTCTTCCTGGTAAAAATTTTCCCCGTGTATTTCTCACCAGTCAAGGGGGAGAATGACTCGAGTAGCTGGTGTGGGCGAGATTTACCGGTTGAAAAGAAAAAATTAAAATAATGTAAAAATCTCGGCGAGCAGTAGAGTAAAGTCGTATTGTAATAATGGAACTGGGCGAAAGTTCGACTAAATTTATGGCACCTGTGAAAAATGTATATATACTCGGACATCGATCGCACTTTGAAAATCATTTCATCCCTCGCCTTACGATTAACTCAGACTTTGATTCATGTGTTTTCTTTTTTTTCTTTTTTTTTTTTACTTTTAGTCATACCTTCTACCCAGTAGGATACGTATTATTTAAATTTACTACCTGAGTTTTTGTCTCATCTAGTTTGACCTATTGAACGTTCCTTCGAGTTATAGCTGCTGAATATAAGTAAATACCATGTTCAAGTTCGTTCGTCCACAGTTGAGGAAAATGACTCTGGCCTCGATGGTCAGAAACTATTCCCACAAGGAGTTGAAGTTTGGTGTTGAGGGCCGTGCTTCTCTTCTCAAGGGTGTCGAGACGTTGGCCAAGGCTGTTAGTGTCACTTTAGGACCAAAGGGTCGTAATGTTTTGATCGAGCAACCTTTCGGTGCCCCAAAGATCACCAAGGATGGTGTCACAGTTGCCAAGTCTGTCATTCTAAAGAACAAGTTTGAGAATCTTGGAGCCAAGTTGCTCCAGGATGTCGCCTCCAAGACTAACGAGTCTGCTGGTGATGGTACTACATCTGCCACTGTCTTGGGAAGATCCATCTTTGCTGAATCTGTCAAGAATGTCGCTGCCGGATGCAACCCTATGGATTTGAGAAGGGGATCCCAGGCTGCTGTTGAAGCTGTCATCAGCTACTTGGAGAAAAACAGAAAGGAGGTTACGACTTCGGCAGAGATTGCTCAGGTCGCCACTATTTCTGCCAACGGTGATGCCCACATCGGAAAGTTGTTGGCCTCTGCCATGGAGAAGGTGGGAAAGGAAGGTGTTATTACTGTCAAAGAAGGCAAGACTTTGGAAGACCAACTGGAGGTCACTGAGGGTATGCGTTTTGACAGGGGATACATTTCTCCATACTTCATCACGGATGCCAAGTCGGGCAAGGTGGAGTTCGAGAACCCACTTCTCCTTCTCTCCGAGAAGAAGATTTCATCGATCCAGGACATTCTCCCATCTCTCGAGCTTTCCAACAAGTTGAGAAGACCTTTGCTTATCATTGCCGAGGATGTTGATGGCGAGGCTCTTGCCGCATGCATTTTGAACAAGTTGAGGGGGCAGGTCCAGGTCGCATGCGTCAAGGCTCCAGGATTCGGTGACAACAGAAAGAACACCCTTGGCGATATTGCCATCTTGACCGGTGCCACCGTTTTCACCGAGGAGCTTGACCTCAAGCCAGAGAATGTCACATCTGAGCAGCTTGGCTCGTGTGGCTCTTTGACCGTCACCAAGGAGGACACCGTTATTCTTAACGGTGCCGGATCCAAGGACAACATCTCACAGAGATGTGACCAGATCAGAGGCACCATCAACGATGCTTCGACCACTGACTACGAGAAGGAGAAGTTGCACGAGAGATTGGCCAAGCTTTCCGGCGGAGTTGCCGTCATAAAGGTTGGAGGTGCATCCGAGGTTGAGGTTGGCGAGAAGAAGGACAGATGCGATGATGCACTCTGTGCTACTAGAGCTGCCGTTGAGGAAGGTATCCTTCCAGGTGGAGGTACTGCTTTGGTCAAGGCATCGAAGGTTTTGGACAGTGTCAAGACTGAAAACTTCGACCAGAAGCTCGGTGTTGATATTGTGAGGGCCGCTATCACCAAGCCTGCCAAGACAATCGTCGAGAATGCCGGCGGTGAAGGTGCAGTTGTTGTTGGCAAGATGCTTGACGAGTACGGGGACAAGTTCAACGTTGGTTTCGATGCTGCCAAGGGTGAATATGTCGATATGATCAAGTCCGGTATCATCGATCCATTCAAGGTGGTCAAGAACGGTCTTGTGGATGCCTCTGGTGTTGCTTCCCTATTGGCTACAACCGAGTGTGCCATAGTTGAGGCACCTCAGCCAAAGCCAGCTGCTGCTGCTCCTAACCCAGGAATGGGGGGTGGAATGGGTTTTTAAGGGGCTAGATTGAGTCAACTAATTAAGTCAATCATGTATTTTTCAACCTCATTTTTTTGTTTCTATCAAAGAGTGGTCTACTATAGCATATCTCTTTTACTCAATGACGCCCTATCTACGCCAATGTCTTTTTTCTTCTTTTCCCGCCAATGGCCTAGCTATCCTGTTTATATATCTACTTGTAATGGTGAAATAAAAATAACAGTATCTTGTTTATTTGATTTGTCTGCCAGTTCTGTATTTGTGTGAGGTATGGTCTGCTCCTCAATTCCAGAAGGTCCCCATATCATATTTCACATTTTTTTTTCACCCGACTAGATACTAGTAGTGCTATCATTTTTTTTTTTTTTTGATTGATCTATTTATTTTAATCTTTTTTATCCTGCTCCCTTACCCCACTTCGCTGCACTTCTTCTAGTATTACAATCCTGTTTAATTTTAATTGTGTGTTTAATATCTTTACATACTTCTTACTACACCTACTAAAAATTGCATTAGACTGTATAAAGAAATGCATATTTCGAAGGTATTCTCCGCATTTTGGATCTTCGGACTAGTTAACAATTTACTATATGTGGTCATTCTTAGTGCCGCTATCGACTTGGTGGGGCCAACAACACCAAAAGCGGTGGTTTTGATGGCCGACATCTTACCATCTTTCCTTTTCAAATTATCGGCTCCATTTTACATACAATACGTTAGCTACACCTTCAGAATATGGATATTGCTTTTCTTAAATAGCTTTGGAATGCTCATTATATCATTTGGAACAGGTATATCTACCAGAATGCTGGGAATAATTCTTGCTTCGTTCGCCTCTGGTTTAGGCGAGATCACTTTTTTGCAGATGACACATTTCTATGAGGAATTATCTCTTCATGCGTGGTCTTCCGGAACAGGAGGGGCGGGACTTGTTGGTGCTTTTATGTTTATGCTAATGACTACAATTCTTGGCTTTTCTGCTAAGACTACACTTTTGGTACTGGCTGTAATTCCGATCAGCATAGTTCTGACATACTACTTCATTCTTCCTGATTATGGCAAGTTAGGCAAGCCAAAAGTAGAATCAGAGGAATTAGAGGGTCTAAGGTCCAATGCAAGAATTGAAAATGTAAATCATCATGAAATAACTCACATTAACAATAAGTCTCACGCTCTGTGGTATTACTGCAAAAGAACAATTCATCGTATACTGCTGTATGCAATTCCCTATATGGGACCCCTCTATACGGTATACATGGCTGAGTATATGATCAATCAAGGGGTTTCCCCAACGTTACTTTTTCCTTTAAAGGAAATGCCATTTAACCACTATAGAGATGCATATGTCACATACAGCACTCTGTACCAGCTTGGCGTCTTTATTTCCCGTTCTTCCGGAACTATCGTTAAAATTGACCACCTATACCTTCCGTCAATTCTTCAGGCACTTAATCTTTTTCTTTGCATTTACCAATCTATTTCACCTTGGCTCCCCAATGTTTATGCAGTACTGGCTTTAATATTTTATGAGGGTCTACTAGGTGGTACATCGTACGTTAATACATATAGATCGCTAACTGAGCATACAGAACCAACAGAAAGAGAGTTTGCGATTGGATGCGTTGGAATGAGTGATAGTGCAGGAGTTTTAACAGCAGCACTTATCTCAATGCTGCTTGAACCATCCCTCTGTCATTATCAAGCTAAAAATGGGAGACCATGGTGTCAAATGACTTGACACTTTCATATCTATATTTGTGCGCGTACTAGAATCTTTACATAAACATGATACATTCCTTTCAACTGTGACGTATTATTTTTTATCTTGACGTATTTTATTCATTTTGATATGCTCTTTCTAATCTTGATCGTCATCATTTTCACTTGTGTCTTGCTCATTTCTCGTAGACGATCTATGCATTAAACATCTTTCTCTCATTTGCTGCATGAGATTCTCTATAATCTTCTGGTTTGTGTCATGCGTCTGTACCCCATTAAGTATGGTGAAACATCTAAGTAAATCAGTGCCTTGCAAGTAATTTGAATCCGTGCTATTTTCATTTGCTTTCTCATCGTCATTCGGACTTGTAGACTTGTCCGCATTCACTATGGCGGTGTTGTCGGATTTGTCCGCGTCTTCAAAATTATCAACGATTCTAGTTTCCCGAAAGTTAACATTTGATACCATTGCACCAATGGCACCATCATGCTCTCGTTTTCTTTCATTTTCCGTTTCCACTTGTCTATTGACCTGGTATAAAGGAATAATCACCTGATCCCTGAAAGCCGCAAGAATCAGGTCCGACATAACTACGTCATTATCTGAAATCGTCTGATCTGATCCATTGTTATAGCCACCCAGTGCGGATGCTTTTGCTTCGTTTTTGTTGATTGGCAAAAATACTCCTTGAAGATAAAAGTATATTTTTCTGTAGAACAAATTCCAAAGCAGTAAACAACTTTTCTCAAAGTTATCATCTGATAGATATGAAGAGAAACTCATATCGGCGGTGTTTGTGAATGATCGACTATTGTTTGTGCATTCGGATCCTGGCAGGGATCGTATCTTCATGATTTTATCATTTTGATCGTAGTAAAGTAAGGATAGTGTTGTTGTCATACCAACCTTAAGAAATTCTTGAACCTCCTCGTAAATCCGTCTACTTCCATTTACACAATTTGTATTTAATACATCATTAGTCTCAGCGGGAGATGATGTATTACTCGGAAAACCAAATGTTGGTGACGGCGCAGTAATAGGAGTATAAGGAGAGGAGCTTAAGCGATTATTATATGAATCCATACTCATTGCCGTACTTTGAACAGATGCTTCATTATGATTCCATTGCATGGCATTATTTGAGCTTTCGATATTTCCGGGAGAGCGCAACTTCTGATAAAGGTAAACTAGTTTGTTGATCTCCTCCATTGGAGCCTTTAGCCTATCTCCTTTGAATAAAGGGTTAACTAAAGAACAAAAAATTGCCCAAGACTCGTCAGCAACGTTTTCTCTGTCAATGCTAAATGCATCATAGTCTTCCGAATTCATATTTTTCCCAGAAGCATCGGCAGTACCCAATTCTTCTAACTCCTTTAGAACAGATTGAAGATCATTTGTGGAAAATGTATTATTTGCCGCCGACGGACGAAAAGAGTATCTTGTCTCAGCTTGTCCTCTACGAGTTACCTTCGAATTGGAATTTGAAGATGACTTTAACGAATCCTTACGTGACCGAAGTAGGTACATGTGCGAATGCGCCTTCATCCAGTTCTTTGCTGGTTGTGTGGCAGCTTGAACTTTTCCTGGTAGTGTGTCGGATGAGCCATTGTTTAATCTATAAGCCGCTATTCGTTCGACTTCTTTGGAGGTTCTAGCAAGCGGTGATTTCGTATCCTTTGAAACGGATGGAAGAAGCGATGTTTGAATGGATAAATTGTCGTGACCCTTCAAGTTTTGGATATTCAACAGTGTTGCTGTGTCAGAATAGTTCTTCTCTCCTAAAGTTGCAGATGAGTTATTCGATTTAATATCGAAAATGGAACCTTTGTTGGAATCCATTGTGGATTGTCGATGAAATCTACTGGCAGTCCTTGTCAACAAGTTGCCAAATCGAGTGGTAGATGATGAGGTTTTAAGACCAGGAAGCTTCTTTATTGGCTGTTGTCTTACCAATGATGATGAGGAATTGGCGAACGGCTCAACTACTGTACTGCTATAACTTGTACTGTCAGAACTTTTATCCTCATTTGATCTATTTGCGGAAAGAGAGCCAATATCATCTTTGATATGAAGAGCATTTTGTGTTTTGCTTCGAAGTCTCCCATACAAAGTACCACGATGCTGCTTTGAAATGGCGTTTGATTGAGCGGTTCCTTGTTTCTGGGATATACCAGATAAAGATAAACGATGTCTTTGAAACGAAGACGGGGGCTCAGTTGGTAATCCTCGAATATTGTTGAATTCCACATTATTTATGCTTGGTGCTGGTAGACTGACACGATCGGAAGCATCAGGCGGCACATCAATTGTCAATGGGGGAGGCTTTCTTCCTCTTCTCTGGATATGATCAAATTTTAAAGCCTCAGGCACCATTGTACCGCTCGATTCCTCAGCAGTTGAATTGATATACGAGCGAGAGCTGTCTACTGTATCTCTGGAATCGTTGAATGCTGAAGAAGTGCTTAGATGCCGTATTGAAGCTTTTGAAGCGTTGGATGAACGCCGTGAAGAAATAACGTGCGGCAAATGAAATATTCCTGATACTCTTCTGAAATGCTCATGATGATGTTGATGATGAGGGAGACGTTGTGTGGTGGACATAAATGAAGGCGGGGAGCTATTTGCCGAAGAATTGATTGCCATTGCTCAAATATAAGGCGATATGCCATATACAATGCTATTGATTATGAACAGAACTGCAAGATATAACCGTCTTGATAAAACACAAGCTCAATCCTGATAAAACCTTATTATGAAGGCACAAAAAATCACAGATTTTCTTCGAATACAGGAGATAGGTCCCTTAATTAAGTAAAATGACCGTATATGCGGAGATATACACATTATACTTAGTCGATTCATCAACTATATATTATATTTTGGCACAAAGCAAAGCCAACTTTTGCGCGATTCCCGACTAAAAATACGGGGGGTCTCAAAATTTCTCCATATACTAAGGCACCGCCAATTAGACTTAATAATAATCAATTCAGCACTTTTCATGTGAATGGCTAAAACACATAGAAATAGGTCAATTGTTCAAAAGGTTATTTGCTTTAATCTAATCAATTCTTTCAAGAGGTTTGATTGGGACATTAGAGCAATAGACGCTTTTTTGACATTCAGCGTTGTTAGTTCATTCATTTCATATTCAATATGCATCCATCTCAGACTGATCCATATGACAACTTGTCCATTAGTGCAGTAAAGCAGAAGCATAAGCTCTCCAAGAAGGCTTCTAAAATGTCAATTACCGCTGAAAGCATAATCCCTGACGGTCTATTGGATCGACAAGAACCAATTTCATCTTTAACCGCAGAGAATGTAGAAAATACAGAAACAGGTTTCATTTCAGAGCAACCATCTTTATACGAAGAATCTATTGAACCGGATAACCAACAGATTAAGAAGATAAAATCAACCGGGGTGTTAAATACTGAAACTGGAGGACCAAGACTGGAGATTAACAAAGGTGATAATCAAACGTCTCACCACAAACAAAATATAAGCACAGATGAGCCAACTGTGACTTGGTCAAATACGGGAAGTCATTCATCAAGCATTAATATTACAAATAGCAATGGTGCATTTGTCGACTCGCCAAGTTCTCTTTCCCCATACATTAACGATACACAAAATCATACATCTAGTGGGTCTTTAGAGCAATCTTCAATACTGGATAGGTTGTCATTGGTAGAGTCTGTTACGCACACACCTTCATCCTGTGCATCTATGGCACCATTCACAAATTTTGGTTTTACACCTGATTTCTCTGATCACAAAGCGACCGAAAGGGTGTTCTTTTCCAAAAAAAAGCATTTCTTTATCCTCTCTTCCGCTGGAAAACCGATTTATTCGATGAATGGCTGCGATGACATTGTTACAGTCTATGCTGGCATTATACAAACAATAGTTTCATTTTTTCAGTATCATCCTGACGGTAGTTCTCAACATATTCATTCCGTCACGGCCAAAGACGGCATTGGTAAAACGGTGAAATTAGTATTTGCAGATCGATCTCCAATTTTATTGATGACCTCATCATCGACTGGGGAGTCAGATGCTCAATTGGCTCAGCAACTTGATATAATATACAGCTTTCTTATTGCAACACTCAGCAAACCTCATATTGAGAAGGTCTATGAGAAAAGGGACAACTTTGATTTGAGGAGCATTTTGGGAAAAGCTGATATTTCATGCTTGGACGCCATTTGTAACGATTTAACAAATTTTGGGAATCCTGGTGCCATTGTTGGTGGTCTTGAATGTCTTAATATCAGGCATAAAACCAGAAAGAAGTTGGATGGCATTTTTCTGAAGCATAGGTCTGAAAACTTGCTATATGGGTTGCTAGTGGCACCAAATGGAAGATTGGTCAGTGTGCTTAGGCCAAGACTACACACTCTTCATTCATTGGATCTTATGTTGCTATTCTCGATGATCTACAACACCAATACTTTCAAGTCAACTGTTGAAGAAGGTACCGACCATCCCAGCGGTACTATGCCTTTAGCGACAAATGAGGACTTTTGGGTCCCGATATGTCTGCCAAAATTTAATCCTAACGGATTTCTCTACGCTTTCATTCAACTCGTAGAGATGAAAGATGAGCTATTGCTAAAATTGCACGATCTAAACACCGATGTACTTGGAAATCAATATTCATATGCCAATAACAACTTAGGTAAGGGAACACAGCTGGCTGTTATTCTAATCAGTGCCTTCAAAGACACATTTTTTGAGATGAGAAAAGCTTCCCATGCCATAGTCCAGGATATTAAACTCAATAGAACTGTATTCAGAGAGTTGTATAAGTCTGTGGTCGGAACACAGGGGTCGGATGGTACCACTGGTTTCCCAAATGGTCGAGTTTCACCAATTGAAATACCTGCTCCATTAATCAAGCATTTTATATTTAAAAGCAGGCGCTATACACAATTTGTATCTTCTAATTTACAAGGCAGCAAGGTTGAGATGAGAACGCAGGATGACATTAAAGTCAAAGGTCAGATCATGGAGTTATATTCACATCTGAGATCAAGGCAAATGCAGAATGTCTCCATTAAGGCTACCGGAAACCAGGTTGAGGGAATTGGTAACACGTTAAGCACAAGTCAAAAGGAGAAATACGTGGATATTATTGAATGGAGTGTTAATGGTGACTTGGTAACCGGAGTTTTAATATCATCGCCATCCTATGATCTATATGCCATAAGTAATGGGGGTGTGATTAATAGGGCCAGTCTTTTGAAGTCCTGCAAAAGGATTGTTAGATGGTGTTTAGATAATTCAGACAGGTTGCTTATAAAAACAGGGGCAACATTTTAACCACTAATGTTAACTTTTCTAATATTCAGTCATTAAATATAAAATTCATAAAATAACCCAACGACATCGCAGAAACTTGCTCACCATTATAGCGTAAACCAATGAACAAGAAGGACAAAAGAAATATAGAAAAGGAAAATGTGTACCTAAACAACGATCATGGCATGAGAGTAGTGTGTGCCGTTATGTAACTCTCGACCAGCCCTCTAAAATGTGAGAAAGCACTTAAAACAACAAAAACGTGAAAGATCTGATGCGAATGTCCCCATATATCGAATTTTCCTGGTCTAAATCTTTCCGGAATTCTCAATGCATACAACACTGCACCTGTGATATATCCAACGCCTTCACCCACAACATACCAGAAGCCACAGCGGTGAACGGATGCCTCAAAGCCATATCTATATATTCCATAACCAATTGGCAAAAGTGCAGATAAACCGAATGCGATAAACATAAGGGCTCTGAAAGGTCTCCATTCGTTAGACTTAAATTCTGGCCTCAAACTGGTGATTAGACAAGACACACCGAAAAGGAAGGTAATAGCCAGAAATATGAATCTTGGAATAGGAGAATCAATATATCCATAATATATTATACCAATCATTGATGTAATGACAAGAACCACGATGCCCGCATAATCAATACTATTACCCATATTAGCCACTTTAAGTGAATGAACCTTGATTGTATGGAAAACTGCCGAGCACGAAAGACATGTCATGAAACCAAAGAAGAAAAGTCCGAAAATCAACTTGTCGGTACCATTTGTGTTTTCAAACTTTGGAATCGAGACAATTGCAGATGGTATAAAGCCTATGAAATTGTCATTGTTAACTCTTCTAAAAGGACGTAAAAGAAAAAGGACAACCGGCATTAAAGTTCCAGGGACCAGATGTGTGTAGACATTGACCCATTCATTATTGAGATAGAAAAGTGACTTAAAGCATCTTCTGAAACTGTTTGTTTCTCTAACATATCCGCCCAGGATGAAATCGTTATCTCGCTGCCATAATGGCACCTCATCAATTGTGCATAATCCATGTGAATCGTAACTTTTATGCCTTATTAATGGTGTACGAGACATTTTGGAACGAGATTTGATGATAGAATATGGACGGTCTTCACTCACAGATGTAGACTGGGTTGCTGAATTCATTCTTAACAAATGATATTCTCTTTCCTGGGATGAATGGAAGGTTTATGCAGTGATTATCAATCGCTAACTCATCTATTAATCTTAGGACTTTTCAAAATACATGATATGGTGCGGTGAACATCTATTTTATAGAAGGAACGAAGATTCGTTTTGTTAAGCAGGATTCTAAAATGTTCCGGAACGGTAAATAAAATGTTGGGTAGGAGAAATTTGGATATATTTTGAAGCGCAACAGTCGTATACCTGCGGGCTAAAATTTCGCCGATAAGATTTCGGCCTAACAGGACTTGGGCCCTCTCCTAACTAAAAGCTGCCATTTTTTTTAGACTGTTACGGGATAATGCGGGCAAGTATTTAAGGATGACACCATATCAAACAAAGGAGCTTCGGTGATAGATAATATCCAAAAGCATTCACAGCTTATTCCACCGGACTATGGATAAAACATTAAGGTAAATAAAATTGTAATTACTCCGAGTTTGAAGATAATACAGTTCGTGATGTAAAATATTTTACAATTACATCAATATTTGAAGACATTTTGCTGATAGTGATGTATTCATTCCTTTATTTTCAGGGTCAAGCTAAGCGTGAGATGAGAGCATATACTTCTCACCGAGATATTATATTCTAAATTTATTTTTATTTTTACCTTGGTATATTTTTTATTTTTTTGCGTGTCTCGTTCGCTACGATCTTGATGAAAATCCGGTTTTCGATAGGCCAGTCGATAAACAATATTGTACAGAAGCAGAATGAAAATTTAAAAATCTTGATACGGAACTGCAACAAGCCACTGATACTAGATAAATACTCTTGCTTTCAGGTGTAACACGATTTCTTGTCAAAAAAAGTACAAAAATGAAGTCAAGACAAGAAAAAGTGTTGCTAAGTCTCCTTAATGCACCGGGAAACCGTAATCAGTGCTGTGAGTGTTCATCCTCATACCCTACGTGGGCTTCGTGCAATTTGGGTATATTTCTTTGTGGAAAATGCGCATCTGCCCATCGTGCATTGGGAGAGGATGTCTCAGTTGTTAAATCGTTGAGTTTGGATACCTGGACTTCGGAAGAGCTCGATTTCATGGAGAGAATGGGTAATGACAGAAATCACCGTGTGTGGAATGCAAGACGGATTCCATTCCCGTTCAACGGAGAAGATAAGGATACAGTGATCTCATATCTCAGAGATAAGTACGTTTTGGGGAAGTTTAGGAACACACCAATCTCTGAAGAAGACTACCATCTGGATGTTTTAAACTCAGGGGACTTTGATAGGTCATATGGAGGAAGGAGAGATAGATTCAGAGATTACGAAGATAACGCCAGCTACACTTCTGGAAGTTCTGGAGGGTATGGCAGTCATAGAAGATCGTCCAGGTCAAGAAGTTATGCACGCTCGTATAGTTCGAGAAATGGAAGTAGTGCTTCATTGACCTTGCAGCACAGGCCTTCAACAGGTGAAGAAAGGAGAAAATACGGAGATATGGCACGAAAGATGAAGTTTGACATGGGCTATGAGGATCTGGATCTTAACATAGAAGCTCTTAGTCGGACACACGGCAATTTAAGTCGTGCTGCAAGGCTAGTTGAAAATGAGGGAAGTTCAAGTAGACGAGAGGACTCTGAAACGCCACCACCTTTGCCCCAAAGAAGGGATCAGGAAGGAAAGCATAGCGAAAGCAGCTCAAGCTTGGCAAAAAAGCAGAATGGAGAAACGTATGACTGGATTGATTCGAATCCGAGTACTTCTGCACAAGCTAGTACGCCAAGCAGTGCACCAAATAATAGCGGCGACAAGATATATCAGTATGTTGATCCAAATACAGGCATATACTACTACTTGGATAAAAATGGACAGCAGTATGTTGATCCAGCCCAAAGTCAGAGATTACAGATGCAACAGACAGCAGCTTATGGTGTTGCCGCCGGTGGTATGCCAACTTCAATGTTGGTAAATCCATCTGCTCCTACTGTTAATCCCGGAGCCAGTACTAGTTCTCTGACTTTGAATCAGTTGAAGCAACAGCAGCGGCAGCAGCAGCAGCAACAACAACAACAGCAATTCCCGCAGCAGACCGGAATGTTTACATATATGCCTACGAATGCAATGCCTCAATTCCAAACAGGAGTTGCCCCTATGCAATTTGCAAATGGTGTTCCTCAGTACCAGCAGCCTCAACAGCCTCAACAGCAAGCGCAATTCCAGCAGCAGAATAAATTTACAGGTTTCTGAGTGCTACTTATACTCAAAGGCGTTGGTTTACAAATTGATGCTCACAACTCACGATGTTGGTTTATTCAGATAAAATGGACAATAATTTGGTATTTTTACTTCTCACTGTAAGCGGTTGTAATCTACGATTTCTTTTCCTTGATTGTGATATTATCGGAAAAGATAAATTGACAAAAGGTATTGGAATCTATTAGAGATTGTAGGAATGACTTGATAATTGTTATATCGCTGTTTATTAGTATCATCATAGTTTCTCGAACGATCCTCACTTATATGTAACTTGGACTATTCACTTTTCGGAATACAAGTAGACAGGACAAGCACTGAGTACAACATGAAGGGGAACACCTAAAAATAGCAATGTCTCAAGTCCAATATTTATTCCCATTATTTAAGCAGGCTGATACAGATTGTACATTAAAGGTTATGAACGAGATTTTTTTTTGTTTTTAGGAGTAGCCGCTAATCGTCTAAAAAATTTAGAAATATGGCAATCTGAGTAGTGTATTCTTTGTGTCAGATTCACGGCCCTTCAGCTTCCCATTTTAAGGGGTATTCCGTTAGGATTGCCACCCGATGCACTATGGATAAATATATACTTGAACAATCATAACCATCTTCATAACAAATGTTCTATCCGCACTATCACAGAGCTGTTATCAATTTTTGTTAGTATTATCTAGAGCCCAATACTTGCTTAATTTACTTTCAAATATATCGACGGTTATTATTTATTATAAGGGGTCAAAAGGCGCTCCCCAAATTTTTTATCAGTCTTTGTGTGGCTCCTTAATCTTCCCAATTTTGTACGCACATTTAGAAAGATAACATTTTATCTGGTACACCCCTTCACTTTAAAATGTTGCTGTGTATTACAGAGAAGCCGCCTGTATTCCTTGTTTTGTATTTGTTCTGAATATCATGTAGTGCACTAGACTCCTTTAGCATTTGATAGCTTTCTCTACTATGTGTGAACATGCACGATTGATTGTCCGCACCAGGTTACCTAATTGATCGGCATTCTCACATATTCGTTATCAGTTAGTCATTCATTTTTTTTTTTGTAGCTTTCAATTATACTTTTTGCACGCTAACTAAATCTAGCAGGACGCCATCCCTTTTCTTAATAATAAAAAATATTCTATCCCCTCCACTATGGCTCCAGATTTATTTATACTAAGCTCCCCCTCCCAACTTTATGTGCCATACCTTTACAACCCTTTTCCTTATCCCTTTCTAACATACTCTTGTTTCTCTTGTAGTAATTACTTTCTTCGATAACTACTAGTTGGTCCTTGCATGGTGTTACGCCATCTAAATGTTATTTCAAAAAGCATATAAATCATTCTCTCCGGCTAGCATACAAAAAATTACACGCTCGTTGTAATCTCATGGTTACACCTGATTATAAATTTGATCAGCACTAATATTCTCTTTCTAAGTCATAAACTTTTACAATTTCTGTGACTCAGTTGAAACACACTTATACTTATACGTGATTGTTTCTCTTGCTCTTACAACATCTCCTTCCGGCTCCTTGGATTGTTAGAACCGTGATAGTACCTGTCTCTGGATTTACTTGAGAAAATCACTGTGGTTACAGATTCTTTCCTCTTCATTATAAGCAAAAGAAAAGCATATTTAAATAGTGTCTGCTTGATTTATCTTCATATCATCTCATCTGGTCGACAACACGTGAACTATCTATCTGGGCATCCCTCGTCTCTTTAGTCGCGCGCATTTCCTTTATCTATTTTATTTTATTTATTTTTTTTTTGAGATCGTTCTTATCGCATAAAGGCAAATCAAGGCTGTGCTGACAAATATTTACTGGTCATCAGCGGGGAATCAGAGGTAAATCTGGAGTTTTTCCCCACTATAACCACCAAGTGCATTCTGAATTTTTTTTTAACGAAGATAAGTAAAAGCTACAAGCATCCACAATGTCGTTGAAATCTTCAGATGAAATGGAAAATCACATTGTGGGACATTTTCGAATAGGTCCCGAAATTGGTAAAGGATCATTCGCAAACGTCTACAAAGGTTATGATTTGAGAACACACAAAGCAGTCGCAATCAAGTCTGTATTTCGAAGCCGCTTAAAAAACCAGAAACTCATTGATAACTTGGAGGTTGAAATTTCGATTCTTAAGAACCTTAAGAATCCTCATATAGTTGCATTGCTTGATTGTACTCGCACAGACGAGCACTTTCATTTGTTCATGGAATATTGCTCTCTTGGTGATTTATCATATTTTATCAAGAAAAGAGACCAGCTTGCAACTCATCATCCATTAATTAAATCAATTCTTGAGAAGTATCCATCTCCTCCTCAGAGTAGGGGAATGAACGAAGTACTCGTCATTAACTTTATACAGCAGCTGGCTTCTGCCTTAAAGTTTCTACGTTCGCAGAATTTGGTCCATAGAGATATCAAACCTCAGAATTTGCTGCTATGCCCACCAGTACATTCTAAGAAAGAATTTGAAGAAAAGCATTATGCAGGTCTCTGGGAGTTACCAGTTCTTAAGATTGCTGACTTTGGCTTTGCAAGGTTTCTTCCGGCGACCTCCATGGCAGAAACTCTTTGTGGTTCTCCATTATACATGGCACCGGAAATTCTCAGATATGAAAAGTACAATGCAAAAGCTGACTTGTGGTCTGTTGGTGCTGTTATATATGAAATGGCCGTCGGAAGGCCTCCCTTTCGGGCTGCAAATCACGTCGAATTGTTGAAAAAAATAGAAAGGGCGAAGGACAAAATATCGTTTCCATCTTCTGCGAAACTTTCCGAAGGGCTGGTTAAATTAATTTGCAGTCTTCTAAAGGCAGATCCTACAGAAAGAATGGGCTTTACCGAGTTTTTTGAATATCCATTGGTTGTGGGCGAGATAAAGAGTGATGATCAACCCTTGGAATGCTCTCTGGATGATGATCAACTTTTCATTAGTGAATATCTACCAAAGAAAGGTTCAAATTTGGGCACGACTTCACCATTAACAACTTTGCCCGAAGAAGAGTTGGAAAACTCTGATCAGAATGATGACGTTTCGACAAATCACATTAAGAGTACGGTGCAAGATGAAAATGAAACAAAAATTGATAAGAAAGCCCACACTGAGGCAATTGATACAAATTCTTCGAAACCCACGTCGGATAGCAAGAGCGTAGAATTTGGAATACAGCCGAAGGATGAGATAATCAAAAGTATAATAACCAGGAATAGTCCTCCTCCTGGGAAAAAGGATACCTCCTTGCTACAAAAGTTACACCAGAGAACAGTAAATACATACAAAATTGAGCAGCCAAGGGCTATTTCTCCATTTGAAAAGGATTATGTTGTCGTTGAGAAGCGAACGGTTGAGGTAAATGCACTAGCAGATGAATTAAATAAAAGAGGATCGGGTGCGGTTGCCATTTCTCCCAGAAATGATAGCTTTCTTCCTGCAGACAGGAGATATTCGTCTGGAAGTTCCTCATCGAGTGCTTCCTCACATAGGAAGCCCAGCTTCAGTGAACGGAAAACACCTCTCATCATGAATTCCACAAATGCACTCTCCAGAGCCTTGGGCTACACTTCGAGTCGACTGTTCGGCATCGCGCATCATGGATCACCAGGTCAACGGAAGTACTCACAGGATTTCTGGAAGTATCAACAGTTACAGCAGCAGCAAAAAGCTGCTTCCGGTGCAAAGATTCTTGAAAGTAAAATATTGAATCCACTATTGACTAGTGCTCTTTCGGGAAACGATGGCAACTCTAAGCAGATAGTTAAGCCAATATCGCCGGACGATTCGCAAACGATATCCGAGGATAAAAAGGTTGTTTCACAATTGGAGACACTTGCTACTATGGCTCATGCGGTGAGTTTATTTGCCGAAGTGAAATTTAGTCAGTTGATTCCCATGCCACCATCTTTCAGAACGATTAGTTCAAATGTATCCCCAGGGAGTGATGGTTCTAGTGGAACAAATGACTCGTTACCATCCATGATGATAAGAAATATCAGTGAAGAGGGTCTGTCATTATATGTGAAGACGTTATCATTGTTGGCTCAGGCGATGTATGTTGCATCAGAGTGGTGGCACACAAATTCTATGGATTCTGCCGCATCTCCAAGGATGAATGAATTAGTTCAATGGATTCGATCTAAGTTCAATGAATGCTTGGAGAAAGCAGAATATTTGCGTGAGAAACTAGTCAATAGCACAGATTCTAAAGATATAAGTAATGGCAGAGGACAATGGGTAGTGGCAGAAAAGCTTATTTTTGATAGGGCACTCGAGATGTCGAAGAATGCGGCTTTAAATGAAATGAAAAATAGGGATTTATATGGCTGTGAGCTAACTTATTCAACTGCAATATGGATGCTGGAGGCATTATTAAATAATGAAGAAAATGTCTCGGCCAGCAAGACTTTTGATAAGTTGGATGACTCGGACAGGAAAACAGTACAGGGGTTTATTAATGTCATTGGCAAAAGGCTTCTTTTGCTTCGCAAAAAGATTGAGGTTCAACAAATTAAACATTGAATTCGTGCAATGGATATCGCTTTTATGAGTTTGGTTATTTATATAGCTATTTTTATACAAAAAAGGAAAAATAAAGAAATGGGTTTCTGGTTTGGGTTTACATACTGAATTACTAAAAAAAAAGGATTGTAATTATTCTCTCCTGGAACATCCAATATGATTCTGGGGTTATAAACTAAACTAATTTTATACTAACATTACATCTGAATGCAGCAGATTACTAAACTAAACTTTGGACTTGCTCTTAGAAAAGGATCACTCGCACTGCTTTTTGCCGTTTCCATCGTCAATTTTACCCAGATTAGACCTTTGTGTTTTCTTCGAAATCGGCCTTCTCTGCTAAAAGGAAACGTGGAACACACGAGTAAGCTAAATTTGTGAAACTTCGGGCAGGTTCACATTTGCAATGGAGTGCATTAAATATGTCTGGATCAGATGGACAATCGAAATTAGGTTTATGGTAGTAACCAGTGTTGGCAAAATAGTGAATTTTTTCGAATGGAAGAAGGTATGAGACAGCTAGTGAGTGAATAGGTGCATCGCCCCATCTCTCGTAGAAAAAGTTCCCCGTGGCATCAAGATATTGAAAGTAATCCTCATATTCCTTGGATCGAAAGAAATTCAAATCTGCAATCTCAAAATTGGACCAATAGTGACAAAGATTATAATTTCTAGGCTCAAATGTATGCGTTTCCGAATCATGTGTAATGAACTTTATGCTATTCCGCTTTCCAACATACTCTGGATGTTCACTTTCAAAAAACTCCAACGTGTTACTCCACAACTGTCGGATTGTTTTTCTGTCCTCTAGCATTGCCATAGTAAAACCATAAGCACGTTTCTCCTCGCGCATAATCTTGAATGGATCTTCCGCTATGTCACAATAGAATCTAATGAAAGGTTCCACTCTCCAATAATACTGATACGTATTCATAACGGGCATTTTATAGAAAAATCCCGAGTTGAAACGACACATTTGGCGATAAGTCACCTTTCTTGCGTAAAGGACTTGCTCTCTTGCCATGAAGTCCATATCTTTCTTCATTTCGTCCTTATCTATACTGTCTGGTATATCCCAGAACTCTTTTGGTATCTCGGAAAAGATTGCTCTGCCACTGACAGCTGCACTCACATTACCTTTAAAATATTCGGTAAATGGCTTGTCGTTCATGAACACCCAGTCATAGTGGAAACGATTATTGAATCTTTCTTCAACATATTTAATTGATGAGAGCATGCCATCCAACTCACTATTTCGCACCAATGAAAATAACGTGGCATTCTCTCTTTTGACCTTATTCTGTGTCACGTCGTTGTAATATTCCGGAGCTTTAAATTCTATACCTTTGGAATAGAAGCCCAAATTTGAAAAAAGCATGATGCTACTGGCTTTTTCCGTTTTAGCAATGGTTAAAATTCCTACACCAAGAGCAATTAAGGCAAGCATACACAACGATATGGCTGACACGGCTCGCCTCGAATGCAAATGCATTAAACGACATCCTCTGGGATATTTCATGCTGGCATTGGTTTTGTTAATTTTTTTGTCTATATTGTTGTTGATCACATAAGTTTTCTACAGTAGAGAAGGCTTTATAAATCGTCAATAGTAGAATGTTTCGAATTTTAAACTTTTTTGTTGTTGTTTCTGTTACACCAGCCTCGATGTTTAATGCACCAAAGTCATAGGCCGGAGGGAACGGTTTGGCTAAAATTGTTTTAGTTCTATTGTTTATGGTGGAGATTCTAGTAGACCACTAAACGGTATGTACCGGAAAAGAAGAACATTGAAAAAAAAAAAATTGAAAGCCGAAATCTTCAACCGTGATTCGAGCTGCGTTCAGCGCACCTACGTAATCAAAAATGCAAAAAGCGGTTTCAACTATTGTTCTCATAGTTGGAGAATATGATTTTCAATCAGCGAAACAAAATGAGCTTTGAAAGAGCTTCAAAAAACTTTTGGGCTGCCGCAGGTGCAGAGGTTTGAAATGATTTTTCTTCATGTAGTATCGCAGAGGAAAAAAGCATAAAACCGAAAATTCGGTGAAGTTTGCATTTTCTTGCTGTGCACCAAAAATGGTGCTGTTTTAGGAAATTTGTCAATACTTTTCATAATCATATCCTTAATAGGTTAAATGTCCCAAACACCAGGGAAGGTTTTTACGTCAGTAAAAAAATAAATAAATGAACGAGAGTTTAATGATGTCTGAAGCAGTGCCCATAACCTGAAGTTCGTTCGATTAATTTGATTGCTCTGTTGATTATCATATAGTATATTCAAACCGCAAGCAGGCTAATATTCTAATCTATCTTTGGTCCCTTTTTCCTAGACATTTAACGGTAGCATCACAATATAAACATCGAAGATTATAAGACAGCAGTTTAACATCAGATCAAAATGTACATATGTACATTCATATTGCTGTGTACAATGCTCAATCTGGTACGAGCCTCCACATTGAAAAATGCGGTATATAACTTCTGGAACAGTACAGTGTACATTCATCTTGCTGAGTCAGAAACATCGGACGATGTAATAGTTGAACTTCCATTTAATTCCAAATATCAGAGCGGTGCAGAAGTGACAGATTATTTTAGTCCGCCAACATCCTCATGTGATCTTGTTTCTGCAAATAGCAGTTTACTTTCCATTTGTCCAGGATCCACGTCAGAAGATGGGATCAATAAGATTATTGTCCTCTATAGATACAATTCCACCGAAAAAATGTGGCACACAATTACAACCGACAAAACAGTACCACTCTTTACAGGGTCTTCCTACATGAGCACTTTTGATGACCCATATTCTCTTTATATTTTTGGTGGTTACGATAATTACACGCAAGAAGTGTCAAATCGAACTCTTAAAATTGATCTAACACACCTTACCGTATCTAATTTTAGTACAACGATTCAACCATCTTCATTTTACGGGGCATCCTCTGTTCAAATAAACTACAATACAGAGCTTATTATAGGCGGAAAGGTCCAAGATGGATGGATTAGTCTTACACAGATGGCAATGTGGCAATACGAGGCTTGGGCATTTAAATCTGTGAGCAAAGCACAAACAAAATCTATTAATCCAAGATTGTATCCACTTACGTTGCCACTTTTTGGTAGGAATAGCTTTGCTGATGTATTTGAAACTAACAATTTTACTGGATTCGATGTCAATTCTATATTGGTAGTTGGCGGTCAACTTCTAAATGGATATAGTAATCCAGAGTTTGCCATGTTGAATACTTCCGGAAGTACATGGTCATGGGAATCATTGGACGATTCAATTAGTATCGCCAACAGCAAAATGAATTCTGACTACGATGACAATTTATCACTGGACAACATCATGGGGGCAGCCGTAATTTATGACACGTTAATTGTGATTTCAAATAGTTCAGGCACTGAAGTAAAAACGTCAAATTCCAAACACAAACGATCTGATTCATACTTTTTGAAGCTTTATAATACAACCACTTTTGAAGTCATGAATGAGGTAGACTTCACTGATCTCAATCAGTCAACAACGCACACAATTGAGAAAGTGTCAAATAAGAATACGATTATCGCACTTTCCACCGTGATCCCAATATTAAGTATTATAATTGCTATTGTTGGCGGAATTCTTCTTCACAAAAAATACAAGAAAAGAAAGGAAGAGGAGGAAAACGAGCGGGAAATTCGAGAGATAATGGAGTTCTACAAAGCTCCCGGACAAGACAGTTCGTACTCTTCTTTTGGATCTGGATCTACAACTGATGTGAGTGAGAAGCCTGTAAGCTCTCATTTCAGTAGTTGTGATGGAAGGGAAATTCAGGTGAATAATTTTGATGACGGTGATAACCTTTCAATCAGCTCTTGGAAGCGAAAAAGAGAAATGTACGAACGACAGAAGAAAAATAGATTACTGCCGTTGTCTGATCGGAAATCAGGAATTAAAGCAAGCTCTACGGATGATGAGTTCCTAAAAAGTGAGGAAGGATCATTGGTGAGAAGATTATCCTCGCTGTCTACACGTCTTGGAAGATCATTAAGGAGAACGTTTTCTTACCAATCCTCGATAGGATCTTATGCAACAAACCAAAATGGAGACAGCAGTCAGACAGGAAGTAACAATATGATCCAAGAAAGCAACACTGTCAGGCGTCCAACATCAACATACTCTGGAAGATACGGACTTAGAAAAAGTAACTCTGCATTATATCAGATTCCTGAGGATTCGTCAATTTCGGGACATCAAAAATTCTTTGTGGAACCCAGGGATTCACTTTATTTCCATCCTTCGGAGGTATCGAGTGAAGGAAAGCTTTCACCCCAACGATCATTGCTATCCAATTCGAATAAAAGTTCATCTTCTCCAAGCAGTTCTCCTTCTGTGCGTACAGAGTCCACACCAAATGAGAGTGCTTTATCGTCATTAAAGATGAATGCAGCTACGATTATTCCACCACCAAATCGCTCGTACGTTCCTCCATTTGGGGAGGATGAAGAGCCAGATGAAAATCTTGACGTACAAATATTGGTCAGTTCTAAACGGAGATCCAAATTGCACATCACTAATCCAGACCTCGAGCGGGAGAGATCAATGAGATCTGCTGTCAACAGTGTCGGAAATTCACCAGTTGACACAGAAGTTAAGATGGCCAGTGATAGATCTGTCTCCGATTCAAGTAATACCAGACGAAGGTGTGTCAGCCAAGAGAGTAAAAAAGAAGAGCATAATTAACTCCGAGCTTTGTTACGTCTGAAGAGTTGGAAACCTTGGGCTATGTACTTTTATTACAAGATATTATTAATGAATGGAAATTTTATTTTAGGTATTATCAAATTTATGCGTCCATCATATTAATGGACAAGGTTGAAGGTGGATTCTCTAGACTTCTGGATCAAATAAGAATCAGCAAGTGCTAACGCAGTCATTGCTTCAACGATTGGAACAGCTCTTGGAACAACGTTTGGATCATGTCTACCTTTGGCCTCGAGTGTGCCATCCTTGCCATCGTAAGTAGCAGTACTCTGTGGCTTCGAAATAGTAGCGGGTGATTTGAAAGCAACGGAGAAGTAAATATTCTCACCGTTACTAATTCCGCCCTGAATACCACCTGAGTTGTTTGTGGTTGTTCCCAGATGGCCGTTCTTCATAATGAAGGGATCATTGTGCTTGGAGCCTGGAATGGCAGTACCAGCGAAACCAGAACCAATTTCAAAGCCTTTGGTTGCAGGAATAGAAAGCATTGCGTGGGCAAGCATAGCCTCCAGTTTGTCGAAAGCAGGTTCACCAAGACCAATTGGAACATTCCTAACAACACACGTGACAATACCACCAATGGAGTCATTTTGTGCCTTGTAATCCTCAACTATTTTCGTCATCTTCTCAGCCTTGTCAGGAATTGGACATCTGATAGGGCCTGCGGCATCCACTGTTTCTCTAGTGATGTTCTGGAGCAATTCCATAAACTCTGGATTCTGCGAAGATCTGTCAAGTTGACATTCTCCCACACCGGAGACAAAGGCCACTATTTCGACATTGTTGGCCTGCTTCAAAAACTTCTCTGCGATTGCACCTGCAGCAACCCTGCCAATAGTTTCTCTTGCCGATGCTCTTCCACCGCCAGATGAAGCCTTTATGCCATATTTCTCTATGTATGTGTAATCGGCATGGGAAGGTCTAGGGTACTTTGCCATTTCACTGTAATCCTTTGGTCTCTGGTTTTCATTAAGAACAAGCATTCCAATAGGAGTTCCCAATGTCTTTCCAAATTCCGTACCGGACTGGATGTAAACCCGATCTTTTTCATTCCTTGGAGTAGAAAGTTTCGACTGTCCTGGTCTTCTTCTGCTTAACTGAGGCTGGATGTCCTCCTCAGTTAATGACATGTTTGGAGGAACACCATCGACAATACAGCCGACTGATTTGCAGTGGGATTCACCGTAGGTAGTAACCTTGAACAGAGTACCAAAAGTAGACATTTCGTTCACTATTTCTTCGAATTCGCTTCGGCCAAAGCAAAAAAAAAAAAGAGAAAGCTAGCTAGCTATGTGGAAGACGATGAGTTTTTTTCTCCGATTTTATTTGGATTAGTTGATCTTCTCGAGGTACACCGTTCCGGTTTATGTCATCGGAGTTGAAAAAAAAAATCTTTGAATTTTTTATGACTCAATAGCCTACCTATCTCTTTAGTGCATACCACGAGTCATCATATATACTATGGGGTCTACACGCAACTTTTTATTACATATAAAATTGCTTTGTAGGGTAGTTATATAGTGCTGAATAACTTATATATAGCTGTGAACAACAAGGCATCTGAGTAAAATTTCATTCTTATACCTTTTCACCTGTGAAATGAAGCATTTCCATGACAGCTGTACGAATAGGGACCTTAAGTTGAAGTCTCTCACTTTCAGTCTTGCAATTCTTGGCAAGCCTGTTTCTGGCAATGATCCAACCTCTTAAAATGCACAAGCATAACCCGGCAGCAAAATATGAGAAGCCAACAAATATGGCCGGATGCCTATATTGAGTTGGACTAGCTGGACCATCCGCCTTAAGAGCTATACCAATAACTGGAGAGACTATTCCCGTAGCACCAACAGCAATCCAAGATAAAGACATACCGATACCAAACTTTTGAAGGCCAATAATTGCTCCGTTGATTGTTGGCATAGTCAACCAAATAGTGCCCATTAGTGAACCTTCAAACATCGCAAATACAATTGCTGTAGCGTAATTTCGACATGGAATCCACATTGCAAAATCGAATAAACTGACTAGCCAACTTGCTATAATCGTGGCTTGTATCGGGCCTATGTAGTCAGCTATCTTGCCGATTGTTGGTCGGCCATATATAATTCCCACAGCAACCATAGTGGATACAACAGAAGCCTCTGTGTTACCATATCCAAGAGATCTCATGAAATCCCCTAAATTGTACATCAAAGTAACATATCCCAAGATTGTGAACATCTCCCATAGCATCATTATCTGGCTGCCAAAAATGCTGTAGACAGTCTTGTCATAAATTTTGTATATCGGCTTCACTTCCTTATTTCTGCTCCGAATTAAAAACACAGCCATCAAATTTAACACTGCACACATGATTGCCTGAGTTCTGAGAGCCCAACGCCAACTATGCTGACGAAGTATGGGTTCCATTCCAATATTATAAATTATGCCACCCAAGCCCGAACCTGCACACATAATCCCAACAGCATAGTTTCTCTTCCCTCCAGGTCCTCCTTTAAACCACTGTGGAACAATGATAACGCTTGGAATGGCAACAAGACCCATCCCTATACCTTGCATAATGCCTTGAGTGCAATAAAGTTGCCAAAGTTTGGTGGAAAAAGATGCCAATAAGACACCTGCAAGTTGAACAACAATTCCCATGATGGCCACAGTTTTAATTCCCAAGATTCCAACAAAATAGTTGATCAATGGGCCAAAAATAACCCCAGATCCAAAGGCAAATCCTCCAATAGCGGCGATTCCCGTCTTACTTGCTGTTGGAAATAAATCATTGTTGATATATGCCTGCAAGTACAATGCAAAAGCTGAATTGGAACCCCACGTATTAAAATTGAAGAAAAAGCATCCGATGACTGAGAGAAGTCCCCATCCAGTAAACTTATCCGGAATATCCTCACTCAATGCAATTATAGTGCGAACTCTTTCTAATTCAGCTTCCTCTATGCTTGTTAGGTCCTCGTTTGTGCTATCTTGTTCTTCATTTTGGTTGTTCTGATTTATAAGATTGTATGAAATCACGTCAGCCCCCAGACTAGAATCTGATCCAGCCTGGCTTGTGCTATCACGTACAATCTTCTCTTTAATATTTTTTCCTTCTCCTGGCATGAATGATACAATCTAATATAATCTTCGTTTCTGAAAAGCAATAATCAACTTCAGTATAAAGCTAAAGTTGGCTACAGTCCTCTGAGAGCAAGAAATCAGATCTATTATACGCACGATTTGCCTTATTTATATATCATTAAAAGATGGGAACTTGTATCTTGTAAAATCAAGATTCCTTCCATATTGCCTATAATGATTTCATGCATTGATGGTTTTACCCGCCTGTATCGGGCCAAGTAACCGTTATTACTGAATTAGAATAATTTACCGCCATCTCGGACATAAAAAAAAAAAATCTTGCTCTCTATTTCCTCAGCACTGATACAAAATGTATTAGTAATTCAGAAAATTCGCAATTTCTGATCTCGCGGAACGGAACTACAAACTGAAAATAAAAAATGTCCGAGGTGTCATCGAAATAGGCATCTTTCTATGAGAGATATATTGTTTGATTTTTCAGGTGAAGTCATTCTAGGGAACGTTTTCAATCTGAATTAATAAAATTTTCGATAACCATCACAAATAGCCTTCACACAGAAAATTGAGATAACTAAGAATAGAGTGGAACTGTGCCGTACAATCCCGTTCAAAATGCCTTTCGAGGATGAACATTCAAGTAATTGCTGCTCTAACGATGAAGCGTAATTTCAACTCTAAATTGCGGAACTACATTTGCTTGAAGATGCTCTGATGAGCAACGTTTGCTTCCCATTGTCTTACTATTAATAATATGTTTTTTTTATTTTCTTGCATCAGAAGGACATAGTTTTCAACACGCAAAAGCATTTGTTGAAAGCATCAAATCATGCTCAGTATGCCCAGAAATTGCTACTGAACTTCCTCAATTTGTGTATTGTACTATTATTAACGGTAGTTCGTATATAGGAGGCATTAAAAAGCGTTGTTGGCCGATTTTAAACTACAATTGAATATTTTACACTGCTCGAATTGCTGTACCCGAATTGATATATTATTTATCGTGTTATGACACTGGATTACATAATAATTAGGTTCAGTTCAAAAAGAAGAATTAAGCGGTAAAGCGAAAATAGGAATAAGTTGGAACGCTAACGTAGGAAATGTTACCGGCATATCTAACGAATGTAATAATCGTTATATATCAGATGCCCATTCCCATACACGCATGATCTCACCATTCACTTCAAGTTGGTAAGCACTAATGTTACTATTCCTTTCTATCACTTTCGTGACCTTTTCCCAAATCTCTGTACGCTTTTTCTGTTTAATAGATGGATCAGTTAAATAATAATCACGAAGTTGTATTTTTCCAATATACCGATGCTCAACCTCGTGATGCCTGAAAAGAGTAGATTGCTGTTGCAATTTTTCAATTACCTTTTCTGTCAACTCTTTTACCATCTTTTTTTCGCCTATGTACATTTTCAACTTTAAGTAAACTGCACCCATTATAATAAGTACTGCAGAGAGTCCCATAATCCAGTATTTAAGACGAATGAGCATATCCAAAAAGAAGTGCTTTAATTTACATTTGATACTGAATTTCGAGTGCGAGTTGGACCTTATGAAATCATCATGGAACACCAAATCCTGTTTTTCCTTCATTGAAGCCAATGATTTATCCCATAAATAGCCGAATTCCCCATCCTCTAGTTCTTTATCCATATCGAGTCTTTCGATTATGTAGTCCTGAAGGGATCTGAAATCAAGTCCAACCTGGTCGTCGTCTCCGGTGCCACAATTGAAATTGGCATTCCTTTTTGCCAACACATCACAACTCACCTTCACAATTTTATTGATTTTGGCAACTTTCTCAGAATCCAAAACGCATTTATTAAAAGTTGGAATTAACCCAAATCCGGAATACCAAGGTTTTGAAATGGTATAATCCTGTCTGCATTCTAAATGAGAATGCTTGCCACATATCGCGTGTTCGGGACATGGAACGCAGTTCATTTTGAAAGCCTCGTTCAAAGCATCGGCATACTCCGCCAAAGCAGGATGTTCCAACTTGTTAACTGTTAAAAATGGCTTGTAAACCTCATACCCACAAAAGCCAATGGATATTCTCTGTTGGCGATATATTGAAAAAAAGAGAAATGAGAACAAGAAGAATATCCATGTAAAAATGAATCGGTATATTGCAATCCGAGAGATAAAGGGCTTGAGTGACGAGTCAACGGATTTCATGGCGATCATAGATTCCTCTTCCACTCTAGAAGTCTCCTTATCGAATTCATCCTGTAGGTGCTTTAAAACAGTTTCATCCTCTTCAGATGACTGCATTTCTGGTGTGTGTATTTGCGCGCGGATAGACTCGTCGGATGAGGACAAATCATGAGAAGATGTGCTTTTGATAATTTCATGCTTTCTCTCCCCTTTTTCCGACTTTATTGGAGATTCAATACGTTTCGTTGGTCCTTTGAGAATCTTACCCTGTGCTTCATTCATTAATTTGAGTGTAAGCGCATTGTTATTTTTCTTTGTAGACTTGATTCTCATATGAGCCTTCTTTTTAGGAGAGCCTACTGGAGTGGAAGCCGAGACGGCCATTATTTTGTTTATATTCAAATTAGATTCGTTGTCTGATACCTCTCTTGGCTCATTAACCGCAGTTATGTAATTAAGAGATGACAATTCTGAGCTTTCAGGATGTAACTCTGATTGGTCTTTGCGCACGACACTACTTCCTGTTTCATTTTCATATCTTTCAAGGCCAGATAAATTGTGTTTTTCATCTGGCTCACCGTCTCTAAGCTGAGAGGTGGTTGATGATGATTCATTAGGAGTATTTTGCTCTTCTCTGGTCTCAGATTTCACATTCTTACCGTCTTTCTGAGTCTTTTCCGGTTTAACATCACTTTTAGACGTTTTTCTCGGGGAGCGACGTGAAGTTTTCCGTCTCTTGGTTGATTTGACAGTATCTTCCCGCTTACTGTCCTCGTTGATGTTATCGTCCTCAAATTTAATGGCAACATTCCTTGGAAACAATGCATCAGTAGGAGCTCCTGATTTCGAAGGTGAACTAATCGGTGAAGACGAAAATTGCTCTTTTCTCCTAGTTGGTTTATAGAAAGAATCGGAATGTGTCAATGTATTTCCATTTTTGTTCCTTGTTTCATCCACGCGCTTGAATGGTCTCTTTTTTGGAACTGTAGATTCTATAAATGGGTTAATTGACGTCCTATCTTCGGAAACGGACATAATTGATGAATTCTGTTGTTGTTCTAACAGGTGATGAAGTGTTTTTCGTGATTCCTTGCTAGGTGACTTCAGTATTGGCTTTTCCACTTTGAAGACTTTTTTCCCCGTCTTCACCTTCACAAAATCCGGTGATGATCCTGCGGCCTTTTTTCGGTGTGAAACGTTTTTTTTTGTTTCGACAAACCTGCCATTCTCTTCCCTCAACTTTGGAATCAACTCATCGGAAAAAATCTCTATTAAAGCTGCTTTTCTTGCTTTGGATGGATATGCTATGTCATAATGATCCAAAAGTTGTTTCAAATCCACCACCCGCAATTGATGAGGATCATATCCTGGTTCCAAATATTTCTTTGTATTTTTCTCTTTCATATTGTTGATGAATGAGTAACAATCTCAGATCAATTATAAAATGTGTAAAGTTAAGCGGTTTGTATGATAACAGTTAGTAGTGTACTTTTTTCTCCTGGCACTCTTTTTTACACCACAGGTAGAGATATGATAAACAAACCTGATTTGTGACGCGTCGATTTTGAATAAATTGTGAGAAAAAAATGTCGACGTTACGAGGAGTCGATTGACCATGTAACTACTTCGAATATTATCATCCCACCATTCCTACCAGCCTGAATCATTTGATTCCTGTGCTTCAATGAAATAGTTTAAGGAATAATGCAAGCTGTCGAAATAACAACGCAAAATAATATTGTTCCGGCAATCAAGCGCGTAGTAACGATAAACACAATAACGAGGGCAAAAAAATTTTCCCATCTTTTTCCTCGTTCACCTGGGTGAAATTTTTCAACACTGAAATCTACCGGAAGACACCAGCCCACGGAAAATAAGTTCAGTTCCCTGAAAACGTTGATCCATATACAAACAAGTTAACCATCGAAACAATAGCAGATCTAACGAAATATTGGTTAATCGACGAAAAGCGTGGGAGGTTTATTTTTCTTATATGCTGATGTCTTGCACCTTCCAGCTTAATCAATTAATCGATTACAAGGTCTTCGCGGAATCGATTGAACACGTCTAATCATCAAGCGATATATGTATTTCGATGGTAAAAATAAGTGTACTGCGTAAGGCATGTGAGCGGCGATGTTCTATTTTTTTTCTTGAAAATTTCTGATTTCACTATGCAGGAAAAATAAATTGAAGTTTTAATATAGCTTCCTCTAACGCACTGTTCAGCATTGTTGCGGTGCCTCCTTTGCGTAATCTAACTCCGATAAAAAAAAAAGAGAATCAAGTGCAAATAAAGGACAACGGAAAAAAATATTCCGATAATAATAACAGGGTTAACGCGAAAAAAATAAAAAAAATAAAAAAAAAGATGGCGGATGGAATCTAATCATGAATCACATCGAGAACATACATACACGGATCAAACTTATCCAACGAGGCCTTGAAATATTATTAATAATACAGTAGTTTTGATTTATTTTATCACCCACGACTTAGTAAGAGAAATAAAGGGCGTATTACCGAAATGGTGTAAGAAGCAAGGCTAAGAATATGCACGGCGGAAAAGTGTTAATTTTCCTTTACGGTATCCTACTTTGTGAATATTTATTTGCCCAACTCCGATAGCCTGCCTTGGAATCCGAGAATGCTTGCCGGATAATGCTAACCTCACCGGATCTAAAGTCAATAATTTTTTTTCTAGCAATTATGAAGATAGCTGTGTTACAGTAGTGGTTATCTATGAGGAAGGTAATTTGAACGGTTCAATTGCATTAATTTTTGAAAATCACGGTAGATATCTCAAATGAAGGTACCTTCTCTACAAATAGGCTATGGCGGAAAACGGTTAGCATTTGTACAAATGAATGGGATCGATAAGAATTACGGGCGGAGAAGTTGAAATGGCAAAGAAGGACTTTTGTCCCGTTCATTGTAAGCATGAACGGTGGAGTATATTTTCAAACGGTCATCGGATTCTGCAGTGAGCGTGGGCTTATCTAAATACCGAAATTACCATGATACAGGTAAAAGAAGGGAGTTTTGAAGGTTACAAAAAAAAAGGCAAGTCAAAAGAAAGGTGGCAGTGAAAGCAGAAAAATCTTGAAGGGTGTAAATCATTGAACAATGAATGCTTTTTCAAATTACGGAGAATAACCCACGGAATAGAACTACTTTGAGAAAATAAAACAGTTTGGTAAGTTACTGGAAAATTTCCAGCGTCCATCTCGAGGCTGTGCTGCATGAGTAAAGGACACAAAGCAAAAAAAAAAAATTTTCACGATTAAGAGAAAGGACCCACGCATCTCCGACGGGCGGGATGATGTGATACCAGTGATTAAGCAAAAGTGTCTATTTTAGGTTTCCAAGTTTGTCCGATACAAATTAGGCGGCTTCCTTTTGATGGGCGGCGGAAACATTATATAAGACGAAGTTTAGCACAATTTTCACAGATCAAAGGTAAACGTGTTATCTCAATGTATTTTTTTTTTTTTAAGTTATTCTTCAGAGATATTATAGATTTTATTAGTGCTTCTTGCATCTGATTGATTTATAGGATAATCTTTATATAGTTTCACAACAATGGCTACTATTTCTTTGGCAACATACATCTTCACCAGACTCAAGCAGATCGGTGTTGACACTGTTTTCGGTGTCCCAGGTGATTTCAACTTGGCCTTCCTTGACCACATCGATGAGGTCCCAAACCTCAGATGGGCTGGTAACGCCAATGAGTTGAATGCTGCTTACGCTGCTGATGGATACTCTCGTATCAAGGGTTTCGCTGCTATCTGCACGACTTTCGGTGTTGGTGAGCTTTCTGCCACTAACGGTATTGCCGGTGCTTACGCTGAGCACGTTGGTTTGATCCACATTGTCGGTTCCCCAACCATCAGCGCCGAGCACAACAAGCTTCTTTTGCACCACACTCTGGCTGATGGTAAGTTCGATATCTTCAACAAGATGTCCAGACACATCACTTTGAAGACCGCTGCTTTGGATGACATCACTACTGCCCCAGCTATCATTGATGACCTTATCAGAACTGGTTACATCTACAAGAGACCAGTGTACGTTGAGGTTCCATCTAACTTGGGTGAGGAACAGGTTCCTGCTGCTCGTCTTAACACTCCAATCGACTTGAGTCTCCCACCTAACGACCCAGCTGCCGAGAAGGAGTTTGTCCAGGAGGTTATCGATAAGATCACCAAGGCTACCAAGCCATGTATCTTGGTCGATGCTTGTGCCGTCAGACACGATGTCAAGAACTTCGTTGCTGACTTGGTCAATGCTACCAAGTACCCAGTCTACGTTACTCCTATGGGTAAGTCTGCCTTTGATGAGGATAACGAGAGATTCTGCGGTGTCTACGTCGGTGCTCTTTCTAAGCCAGATGTCAAGGAGTCTTTGGAGAACTCCGATTTGATTCTTTCTATCGGTGGTTTGCTTTCCGACTACAACACTGGTGCCTTCACTTACCAGTACCACACCACCAACGTCGTCGAGTTCCACTCTGACTACTGTAAGGTCAAGTCCGCTGTTTACCAGGGTATCCAGATGCAGGCTGCTTTGGCTAAGATCATCAAGGCTTTGTCCAGCGTTAACTTGAACTACGTCCCAACTCCAGTCCCAGCCTCCGTCTCTGAGTACAAGCAGGTCCAGAAGGTTACTTCCGGTAAGATCACCCAGGAGTTCTTGTGGAGAAAGCTTTCTTACTTCCTCAAGGCTGACGATGTTATCGTCTCTGAGACCGGTACCTCCTCCTTCGGTATCTTGCAATGCCACTACCCAGCTGGTGTCACTGCCATCTCCCAGGTCTTGTGGGGTTCTATTGGTTACGCTCTTCCATCTTCCGTCGGTGCCGCTTTCGCTGCCGATGAGATCAGCAAGGACAAGAGAGTTATCTTGTTCACCGGTGAGGGTTCTTTGCAGTTGACTGTCCAGGCTATCTCCGATGCCTTCAGACGCCACTTGCACCCATACTTCTTTGTCTTGAACAACAAGGGTTACACCATTGAGAAGCTTATTCACGGTTTGCACGCTGAATACAACAACATTCAGACCTGGGACCACCAGAAGCTTTGCGGTGTCTTCCATGACAAGGATGACTACGAGAACTACAAGGTCTCCACTGTTCAGGAATTGAACAAGTTGTGGTCTGACCCAGAGTTCAACAAGCCAACCAAGTTAAGATTGATCGAGATCATGTTGGATGAGTTCGATGCTCCAAAGAACTTGATCGGCCAGGCTAAGTTGTCCGAGACCATCAACTCTGGTAACTAAGCTAGATTAGTGTAGAGTTGCAGTCATATTCTGTGTTTAATTTTACGTGTTTTTAACACACATTTATATCACGATTAATTGGAATGATTTTAATTATTAACTTATCTGGTGTATATATGATCGCATATGAATAAAAGTTTTTCTAAGTTAAATTTGTTGTGTGGTGCGGGTGCATTACTCTGTAGATGAGTCCCTTTCTATATTTGTTCTGAAAGCTACCGTACGCTGTTCTATGTAGTTCGATTGAATAATGTTTAAAGTAGTCCTTTTTTTCTAGTTACTTATATATATCTAGTGACGTGAGATCGCACGTTTCCCTTAAAACATACCCTCGATCTCCTCATTCTCGCCAATATCCACATTCATGAATCCTGAATAAGTTGGCAATCCTGGAATAGTCATTATCTTACCAGCCAACGCGTACAAGTATCCGGCACCAGCACTAATTTTGATCTCTCTAATTGGGAAAGTGAATCCAGATGGAGCACCCTTCAACTCAGGGTCATGCGAAAGCGAATACTGTGTCTTTGCAATGCAGATCGGCAAGTGAGACAAGCCCTGTTTCTCATATCTTGCAATTTGCTGCTTGGCAAGGTCCGATAGTTCAATATTCTTGGCCCCGTATGTCTTCGTAGCAATGTCGTTGAGTCTGTCTTCGATACTTCCGTCAAGATCATACAAGAACTTCAAAGGTTTCTTACCAACTGGTGCCTCCTTAGTTGCTCTAATGACGGCCTTAGCTAGATCAATCGCACCTTTTCCTCCCTCAGCAAAGTGGTTTGAAACAGCTGTGGCAAATGCACCTGCCTTCTGTGCCTCCTTTGTAATAGCCTCGATTTCAGCATCCGTATCAGTTCCAAACTTGTTGACGGCAACGACAACAGGCGATCCATATGCCTTTGCATCGGCAATTTCTTTGGCTAAGTTGGAAGCAGCACCCTTGGCAACGAAGTCAACATTTTCGCTGAGATACTCTGGTGGAATTGCACGTCCAGGTTTCACGCCTGGTGCACCACCATGTAGTTTCAAAGCTCTAACGGTGGTAACGATGACAACAACATCAGGTCTCAAGCCCGAGGCCCTGCACTTAATATTGAAGAAACGTTCACCTCCCATGGAGAAATCGAAACCAGCCTCAGTGACGACAAAGCCCTTCTTGCCGGTTTCAGCGGAAGAAGCACCGTCCTTGGTCTTTGGAGAACCAACAAGTTTGAGAGCGAGTTTATCTGCGACAACAGATGAGGCACCGATGGAAATGTTGGCGAATGGACCAGCATGAACAAAGACAGGTGTTCCTTCCAATGTCTGCATCAAGTTAGGATTGATTGCATCCTTCATTATGACAGTCAACGCTCCGGCAACACCAATATCATCAGCAGTAATTGGGGTGCCGTCTCTACTCGAGGCAACAACAAGGCGTGCAATACGCTGTCTCATGTCCTTCAAGCCAGTTGAAAGTGCCAAAATAGCCATCAACTCGGAGGCGACGGTAATGTCGAATCCGGTCTTTCTGACAAAGCCCTTTTCTGAAGGTGACTGTCCAATGGTGATTCCTCTGAGCATACGATCGTTAACATCGACAACACGCTTGACGGTAATGGTGTCCGGATCGATGTTCAACTTGGCAAACCTTGTAATCTCCTCTGGGGTAAGCGTGTCCGGATCGGTCTTTGATATTCCAAGCTTCTCCAATCTTCTAAGCATGGACTGGGTGAAGTACTTAGTTCCATCTTTCTTCTTTGGAATAAGCCTCTTGTAGAACGATTTGTCCGACTGTCTGGACTCGTGGAAGGCGCGAGCATCAACAGCTGCTGCAAGAAGGTTGTTTGCAGCCTCAATGACGAGAATATCGCCGGTCAATTGAAGGTTGAACTCCTCCATAGGAATGACCTGTGCGTATCCTCCACCTGCAGCACCACCTTTCACACCAAATGTTGGTCCCATTGAAGGCTGACGAACATTTGCAACTGCTGGAACACCCAAGTGTGCACCCAAAGCCTGCACCAAACCCATGGTCGTGGTAGACTTACCCTCGCCAAAAGGTGTAGGAGTAACACCGGCAACAAGAACATAGTAGCCGTTGTCTCTACGATTCTTCAACCGGTCGTATGCCTTCAAATTCACCTTTGCCTTGTGATCACCGAACGACTCGAGTTCTCCAGGCAAAATGCCCAACTCCTTGGCAATAGTACCAATTGGTTTAGGCTGCTGGGATCTCGAAATCTCGATATCCGACGGAATAGGGTTCTTTGGGTGGATTTTAAGAGGCTTGCACGTGGCAGGCTTCAAGTATGCCGAATATTGCTGACGGGCGGCTTCGAAAGCGTTGGAAATCAACATGGCAACAGTCATAGGACCAACACCACCTGGCACAGGTGTAATCCAAGAAGCCTTTTCCTTGGCCTTGTCGAACTCAACATCACCAACGGCTCTGTGTCCGGTCTTCTTCGTAGCATCTGGAACGTAGTTCATACCAACGTCGATGACAATTGCACCTTCCTTAATCCAGGAACCCTTGACGAACTCCTTCTTTCCCATGGCAACAATCAAAATGTCGGCCTTGGACACGATTTCTGGAATGTTCTTTGTATGGCTATGGCAAACGGTGACAGTGCAGTCGGCCTTTCTCAACATGGCGGCAACAGGCGAGCCAACAATATCGGATCTGCCGACAACAACTGCATTTTTACCAGCGAGCGAAACTCCAGTTTCTTTCAAAAGCTTCATGCAACCGTTAGGCGTACATGGATAGAAATGAGGGCTTCCGTGTCTTTTGGCAAGCTCTCCCACATTGTACCTGTCAAAACCATCAACATCTTTGCTTGGCAACACACTGTTGGTCACCTTAGTCTCGTCAATGTGCTTTGGTAGTGGAAGCTGGATCAAGATACCATTGACATCGATGTTATCGTTCAACTTGGCAATGATGTTTAGCAGAGTGGTTTCATCCACATCCTCTGGGAGATTGATCACATTACAGCTCACACCAGCCTTTGTGCTGACTTTTTGTTTTCTGTGGACATATGCAGATGAATCAGGTCTGCTTCCAACTTGAATAATTGTCAATGAAGGCTTGAATTCTGGGAATTTCTCCTGATACTTTAGAACGTTTGCACGAACCTCCTCTCTGACTTTCTGTGCAACCTTCTTACCAGATAGGATCTTTGCCTCTAATGCTGTAGCACTCGAGGAAAAGGATCTCATCAAAGCTGAAGTTTTTCTGACTCCGGCCACCTGACGGAGCACCCGGGTGGTCAATAAAGTTCTAGAAGAAGCAATTCTAAACATTGTGCAATTTAAGGTGCTGTTAGCTAATAGCTCTCAGCCAATGTATAATGTGCTGATCCAATAAACATCCACCAAGAAGGGTTGGTTTTTCAATTGAAATGTCGGCATGGTTCAATTTGACTGCTTTTAAATCTTGATCTTCTTCTTTTTTTCAAAAAATTTTTTTCAGTCATCGTGGGATTGCCAAATTCGGACTCCTCCTGAATTTTGACTCCTCGTTATCTTACACCGGTTCATCGTCAGCTACCTAAGATGCTCGATTCTGACTCTGCCATTCACATGTAGATCTAATTAACAGAGGCAATTTAGACAGGCGTAAGTTTCGAGATCACAAACGTATTTTTTAAAATACAAATCGAAGGTTGCAAAATATTCATGTTTTCCCCTGAGCATAACGCTTTAAAGTTTCATGCATTCCGTGTTCAGCAAAATTGGGATTTTTTTTTTTCTTTAAAATCCTTAAGCCATAAAATAATATACTACAAAAAAATCAACCGTACTTCTTGCACCATTTGATATGTATGTTTCTTCCACATTATCCTAATGCGCAGTATCCCTTTGTATACCACCAATAATGAAGGCTGGCCCCAGATTAAGGTCATCATCAGTACTGCAATGGATTTGTCATAGAATATCATGCAAGCTATTTTTTCACACCCGTTCTCGGCCTATTTTTACTTTAGCGAAGTGTGTAGAAAAAAAAACATATAAACCAATCAATCGAACCGGAAGTACTGAAAAATTTAAGGGGAGGGATCAAGCCACAAATCTGACGGAGTTCTTCACGGCCTCTTTACCTCCGAATATCCTGGAGTGGAACAAGATTTCGGCAAAAAAATGCCAAACATTATGCTGAACATTATTCTTTCATGGACAAACAACATCCATCGTAAATTTCGGAGCCCACTACACTACCGTTAGCAGTTAGATTCATACGTTAAACTATGTACAAAGAGAAACGACCGCGTGAATATGGTTAAAATAAATAATGCACAAAGAGCACGCATCAGGAATGATGGAAAATATTCAGGCACGTGCCTCCTTACCTCTTGGCCTGTCTCTAACCTTATTCTTATTAACATGCTTGCCAGTTCTGGTCTTAAAGCCACCCTTGGCAAGCACACCCCATGGGGACATCGAGAGCTTGTTTGACTTCGATTTACCTCTACCACCACCCATAGGATGGTCACATTTGTTCATCGCGACACCCCTGACTGTAGGTCTAATACCCTTATGCCTGGATCTACCGGCTTTACCGAGAGATTCATTATGATGTGCCGCGTTGGAAACAACACCCAATGTAGCACAAGCTCCCAAGGACACATACCTCTGTTCTCCACTCTGAAGTTGAATCACTGCCTTGTTCTTTTCCGGCAATTTGGACACCACACGACCGTACGAACCTGCTGCACGACAATATTTGGCTGGACCATTTTCATGCTCTCCAATACTATGGATAATGGTTCCCACAGGGAGCATACTGATCGGCATACAATTCCCCTTCCTTGTAATACGCACAGAGAGAATTGCAGGATCAATCTTTCCACCCATCTCCCTGATCAAACGTTTCGGAATTCCTGATCTGAACGATTCAACTTCATCTCCTGCACGCAATCCTTCACATGCAATGATGTAACTCAATGTTCCCGAGGCCTCATGCTTTATAAGTGCTATATGTGCAGTTCTGTTCGGGTCATACTCGATTCTCACCACTTTCTGGCGTCCTGGCATAATTCTTTCATAATCAATGAGTCTAATTCTTCTTTTGTGACCACCTCCACGATGCCTAACTGTGATTCTACCAGTTCTATTTCTTCCCGCAGAGTCAACCTTTCGCATAGTAAGGGGCTTATATGGCTTGCCTTTCCAAAGATACGGATATATTGGCTTTCTCCACCATCTTATACCTGGCGATGTCGGTTTCACTCTTTTCATGGCCACCTTCTCTTTGGAAAGTTCTAGCTGTCTTCTTGTCAACTCATCTTGCTTTTCCAACTCAGTAACATCTGCTTCTCTTCTTCCTAAGGAATCATTGGCATTTCTCTTCTCTGTGGCTCCCACTGTTGAAGCAAATCTTTGTTGTGCAAATGCACTCAGAAAATTGTATGATCTCACATGGGATGCAACCAATGATGATTGCTGTTGTGTTGATGGTAAAATCCCTTTAATGGACCGTCCTATCGTCCACCGAAACATCATACCAATTTATTAACTGAACGTTTTATAAAATGCGTTTGTAAGGTCTATTTGTTGATAACAACTTGTTAATTAGCTGAGACCGCTAATCTCTCTTTTTTATTTTACGCAGGCCAATATTTTTGAGATCTTTTTTTTTTCGCTAAACTTTACTTTTCTTCTCTGAAAGTCCTATCGCCATATGCTGACGTAACGAACAATGTCTTATATGGTGAAACAACCCAAGTGTAGTATATAAATCTGATGTTTAATAGTGAATCAAAATAACACTGATAATGCTTGCTAATAATGTATGCTGGACACTGTATTGGGGAAAGAACATTTACAGTGTGCATAAACAATCTATGAAGAAATTTTGAAATGAGAACTTGGGATTCTAAATTTTACTATTCCAAAAAAAAAAAATAAAAAAGGAGGACTTGGTAATAGAGGTGCTTAAATGAAAAAAAAAGTAAGGAAGGGGTCAGGGCAATGAACAATAGGTTCACAACGCCCAAAGCTACTTGAAAGCAAGAGAACTGATTATTGTGTTACGCCCTCTTTAAAAGTATAGGTTCTACTTAGATCGGATGGGCAATTATACATGTTGTTCTATAAAACGAGAACCTTCACACATGCTTTAATTTTCATTCCTTTAACCATCACCACTAGGCAAGAGATGAGTGTAAACAGCAATAAGAACTCCAATATTGTTAAAAGGAGGGTTGCTGGTAATTTTTAGAGAAAACATATTCAACATATAACGGAATAGTATCACGTGTGCGAATACATCTAAGTATCCTTTACTTCGTAGGAAATAAACCAGAGAAGTCATGACGAACGTTAATACGGCACTAAAAGCCTCAGGAGTCTCATGCATCAATATGTAGATAATAATTTTCATTATTCCTGCACCATTACCCTGGCATCACCGAAATCTTTGCATATCACTTCATTCATAGCGGTTGGCACTTTATGAGAAGTCATCGACCTTCAAAATTCATGAAAAGCTGCAGATGATTTACAGGCAATCTTCAGATGATTACTAATAAATTTTTACATTTTTATCACACTAAGCTTGTCAGAACTTGTGGATTCTTGTTGTTGTTCCACTTCGGAAAAATATTCTTCCTTATAAACCAAGGGGTCGGTCGTGCTTTGCAGGATCCGATTGTATAGAATGCTCTTAATCAAATAAATTTGAGCTCTACCTGTCAGTAATCGGTTAAATGAAAGTTAATAATACATGCTTGTAAGGAAAGCAATACCCAATGAAATGCTAATAGCATGTCTTGAAGTCTTTAAAATGTTTGTTTGGTCTAGTTACGCGTTCCGTCCTGTCTCCATTCTCATAGACCAAATTATGTAAGCAACAAAAGAAGAAAAAACGTGTACATGACGGTTATGCCGGACAAATGAAAAGAAACTATTTTATTAGGACAGTACAAATTGAACAAGAGGATATCGATAAACTACAGTGACCTTTATGGAGACTTTTAAGAATACTCTAGGGAAACATACGAAGGATACATTTATACTACGCATCGAAACGAAAAAAAAGAGTGGATAGTTAAATGTCGAAGAAAATAATTTATATTAGTACAACGGCAGAAAAAAAGAAGCACAGGAAAATGAGGATTGATTCTCTCGCAACTAAAAAAAAAAGGAGGAAATCCGTTAATATAAGCTTTTAAAGTTTACTGCTTCTCGTTTAAGACATCCCACAAAAGCGTTTAGCATACCACATTCATCAATTCACAAAATGGTTGCACGTCAATTTGTTAGATGCTTGGCCACTGCGGTCAAATCAGTGAAGCCACCTGTTGAGTTGTTTGGCCTTGATGGCACATACGCATCAGCATTATATACAGCGGCAGCCAAAAACAACAGCCTTGACAAGTCATTTGCTTCAATGTCTAAGCTTTCAGAAACTATCAACAAAGATCCTAAGGTGATGCGGATTCTTTCGAACCCATCATTGTCTGCCGGCTCCAGAAAAGAGGTTGTTTCCGTGTTGTCCCAGCAACTTAGCTTGGATCCAATGGTTTCTAACCTTTTGACTGTTTTGGCCGAGAACAACCGTTTGGAAATTTTCAAGGAGGTGTCTAAGAAATTCGCTCTTTTGAACGATGCCCACAACGGTGTCGTTGAAGCCAGAATTGTCAGTGCAAAGGCCTTGGATGAAAGAGTTCTTGCTAAATTGGATAGAGCCATCAGCCACTCAAAGTTCGTCCAGAATGGTCAGCACTTGAAGATTAAAAACGAGGTTGACCCATCAATTTTGGGAGGTTTGATTGTGGAGGTTGGAGATAGGTCGGTGGATCTTTCTGTGCAGACCAAGGTCATCAAATTGAACAGAGCTATTTCAGAAAACATCTAAATGATGGAAATAAATCTTGCTACACATTATTAGAGGCAGGGCTTTGTATTCGCTCCTTGCTTACTATCATTATAACTCAATACATATTCTGACGTTTTATATTTAAATGTTGCTGTTTGTAGGTAATGTATGATCACGTACTTTATTGTGGTTTGAATAATTTTGGCTTTAACAGGTAAACTGCGCGCTCGCTCTGCTTATTCCTAGATTCTTCTTTTTTTTACCGCTTGAAATGAGTGAGGGTACTTGTCCTGGAGCACTCTCTCACCCTATTTATTATTTTTTTGAACCCATGTATTTATTTCGTGAATGAACAACTTCCATGAGCGAAAGGAATGATTTTTTTTTCTTGTTGTTCCACACTCTATTTTTCATTTATTTCACCCCAACTGTTACCGCAATTCAGATCATCGACACCTCAAATATAAAACCAACGTGTAATCTGTTCAGAATTTTTAGTCATTCTACAGACACTGTATATCAAGCACTGAGGTGCTTCAAGGCTTATCCAATATCACCCCTCCTCCGTACTGATTCAAGCAGACATCTATAATAATGCAAGAGGAATTGGAAAAGGGAATAATCTCTCTGGATATTAACGATACTGCCTCAGACATCGACATAACAGATAAGTTTCAGGAGGTCATCGGAGAAATAGATTATGGTACCGTGGTGAAATCGCAGCAGTTTAAACTTCTTCATGGTACACATGCTTTGGAAGTAATGAATCCCAAGCTTGACACATCTTTGCTACCTACAATTCAGTTTGATTTATGTTCTGTGAATTCAATAGAAAAAGTCAACTCCATCATTGTCGGGATTTTTGACGCATTATGTGCATGGCTGGACAACAATTCCCTTAGTGTATCGGTATTTAGTTGTGCATACATAGAGAGACTTTTAGTGAATTACAGACAGTGTGGTGTAAGCGGGTTAGACTTTCACACACATAGTGGGAACAAACAAGAGCACGAAAAGCAGGAAAATTCAATTTCAGATATACTACAGTCTAATGATGAATCTATAATACTGAAGGATGCAATTCTTCGAACATTTTGTGTTTCAATTCTTCAGTTTGTGAAGTTCGTGATTAAGATGGGACTTGCTGGTGTCATTTACGAAGAAGAAGATCTTAATACACAAACAATGAACATGAACATAATTCAGGAAGTGGATTTGGATCGCTCAGTTTTGGAACTATCTCGTGTTATGACATGGGTTCAAACCCATACGACTGAGAAAAATCCAAAGAGTGCTGATTTTCAGTTTTGTTACGACTCCCTTAAGCTGGTTAATTGCATGCTAGAAATTCCAAAGGTTTTGAACCTAAATTTGCAGCCGTATTCGAACATTAAGAATGAGAAGTCAAACTCAAGTTCAAAGCTTCATGAAATCAGAAAGAATGTAACCGAATGTCTTTCTATAATTAAAAAACTATCAAGCCTTACTTCTTATGTGGAAGGTCTACCGGAGATACAAGGCTGCTTCAGTACTAATGTTCAGAAACACTTAGATAATTGCAGCCCTCCAAAGCCAGTTGTTCTTTTGAAATTTGATGATACGATGCAAAATTTGGACAGACTAATTACAGACTCACTAGCAGTTTTGAGACTGGTCGATGTTGAGGATTCTGTGCAGATGGTCGAATACTTGTCATATCTTATGAATAAAAGGGAATCAACAGATGATGAAGATGATATTCTTGGCATGCATGTGGTTGCCCGTTCAGTCTTGCAACTATTCCTGATTAGGGATGATGAATCCATTTTTGGCAGTAAAAATTATAACATCAGCAGTTTGCTGACAGATTTTATGACAAAGATAGCAACACAAAATGCGAAGATATTTGATATAAACAAAAAGGAAGTCCAGGTTGCAATGGGCGAACTTTTGTCCAACATCAAATTCCCGTTTTATAATTTCTTGACATGTGTTTCACAGAACCCTGCAAGGCAAAGGCAGATTTGTGGAAGGGAGATCATACTTTGGGACAGGTTTCAAGTGGATGCTGAAAACTTGGAGTTGAAATTTAATAACCTGTTCCCTGATAATTTTGATGGTGCATCTTTCCCAATAATGCCGATTGCATCCTTTATATACTATTCGAAGTTGAAGAAAATGATCCAGCTGGTACTCAAAAACGTTGAATTGCATCTCTACAAAGATTTAAGAGAGCTCAATGTTGGCTACTGGGGTGTTTCTTATTTGATAGATTATCTCCTTCAGCATTTGAACAGACTTATAGATCTAGTCAAGTTAAGACAGAAGCAAGTGAATATTCTTTATGCGTCACTTGGCAAGGCGAGGGGGAAGAAGAAGGAAGAACTTATGAAGTTGTACAAGAAGAAATCTGCACCAGTGCCGGATCTTATTAGGACACAAAAATATCTCGAATATGAGGTGAGTAAATTTTCTATTTTAAGAGGAATAATCGAAGTTAAGCTCGTGGAACTGCAAATACTTAATTACTTTGGCTATTTGAAACTTCCCAGGATGTGCAAAGTACCGGAGCAAATGCTTTTCGAGATTCAATTTAAACCAATTCAATCTGTTGGCGTTCCAGAGATGCCAAGCTTTGATGATTATCAAAAGACATTGAATAGATTCAATGATGCTTTTAAGGAGGTGTTGCGGCAGAATGACTTCGGATACTTTAAGAAGTTGATCACGGTAAAGGCACATAATTTAAACGATTACTTCCACAGTATTGAAAAACAATTAAAGGAACTAGGCTTTCCATCTTTTCTAAGCGATATCATTTCATCTGATATCAAGAATTTGAGACGCGCTTCGATTTATGCCGAACTCTCCATCAACAAGTTGATAAGGATTTTAGGAGACAACTCGGAAAATCACAAGAACTTGAATATATCGATAGAGCGCCTGCATCAAAATCCTTATTTTCCGAATATTCAAGTTGAGTTGGTGAAGCAGACGTCGGATGCTCATAAAACTAATTGATACATCATGATATATAACTTTTTTTTTATTCTTCTGTTACTAAATCCAGACGGATTACATGATAAAAAATTTCGCATGAACATACATTAATTCGCAAGAGTTAAGGAAACCGGGCGGTGGCTATACTATCAGTTGGCATCCGTTAAAGATACTTTTCATAGTGCACCGGTTTTTCTCTATGCTGGATTGAAGACTATATTTAGTAGTATCGTAACGTATTTCGGAAGAGCGTATGTGGAGGGAAAAAATACAGTCCAGCCGATCGACCCGATCATGAAAGAGAGAATGTGCAGTAGAAAATTGCGGGAACCAACCCTCGCACCTCCAGGTGGAAAATGCGTGCGGCCGAATTTTATTAGGCCCTCCATGGACCAATAGTGTGTAGCGAGGGAAAAAATATTGGAGGGAGCGGAAACCCACTTCGAGAAAGCCCGCGTTGGAGAACTTTTTTTTTCAGTGGGTTAGGCTAGGAAAATTTTCCAGGTGCAGCGAACGGTTAAAGGAAGCTTATAACTGATTTTCAATATTTTCTTGCTTTAAAGGTTTTTGGTCGAATCGGTTCCTTTTGACAAGCAGCAAACAATCAATAGATAACTATTAACAAAATGCCTCCAAAGTTCGATCCAAATGAAATCAAGTACCTTTACATGAGAGCCGTTGGTGGTGAAGTCGGTGCTTCAGCTTCTTTGGCCCCAAAGATCGGTCCTCTTGGTTTATCTCCAAAGAGAATTGGTGACCAGATTGCTAAGGCTACCAAGGATTTCAAGGGAATTAAGGTCACTGTTCAGCTGAAGATTCAGAACAGACAGGCTGAGGTTTCTGTTGTTCCATCTGCTTCATCTCTTATCATCAGTGCCCTTAAGGAGCCACCAAGAGACAGAAAGAAAGACAAGAACATCCAGCACTCTGGTAACTTGACTTTGGACCAAATCTTTGAGATTGCTAAGACCATGAGCGAGAAGTCCTTCGGTAAGACGTTGGCTTCTGTCTCCAAGGAGATCTTGGGAACTTGCCAGTCTATTGGATGTACCGTTGATGGAAAGCCTCCACATGATGTCATTGAGGCTATCGATGCCGGTGAAGTTGATGGTAAGTTTTAATGAAATACAACATTTTTTTTTTTTTGTTATTTGTGAACCTTTACTAACAATTCTAAATTTTTAATAGTTCCTGAAAACTAAATCAGTTGTTGAACTTTAAGAGACAAATAAATCCAAGAGTTTGCATAGGGATTCATCCGAATGGTATATATGTATATCCTACTCAGAGTTAATAAATGCTGTTACTAATATATGGTATTTCCGGATCGTTTTAGGAGCTAAAAGCAGTTGCATGAGTTTTTACCTTTCTTTTTTCACGGCAATGATACGATATCGTAACATACGTCATGATTTTATTTATTTCGCAGTTCATATGCACCCTAGGTTAAGAAGTTTGCTAACACTCTGAAGCCAAATCTCTCAATATTTGGATTCAATTTTGAATGCAAACAAAATCAAAAATGTCTATTACTTACCGTGCAATTCTCTCAATGTATTGTACGGTCCTTTTTTAACCCAGACAACTGTGAAATCTTGACGCATTTTTTTTCTTTTTTTTTTGCTTTGCCTGCCTGCTCGTTACACTCTGATTCCAAGGAATAATCGTAGCTGTTTAAACAAGTAGGTTTTGTATTAGTTATAGTGACCTATGTTGATCGTATCGTCTCACGTTCGGTACTTTTTCATCGGTCTATCTTTATTTTATTTTTTTTCTAGTGAGATCGCGCGGCTCGTAGTCGATTGGGGTTGTTTACTTTTTAGATGAATTGGTAGTGGGAAGATCAACATGAAATTGTTGTGTCTGAACATCAAATACTTTTGAGCTTTTTCCTCGATTACTTTCATAAAAACACAAAATAAATCATCTGAATAAAAGAAATCGAATTATTTCTAATTGTCGATAGAATGACAAATGCTATTGACACAGCATTCGCAAAAGCTGTAAGTACTCTACAGAAATTGTCCATATGGTCAGCTCAGTACCCAGCTTTGAAACCACCACAGGCAGATAGAGTAGAATTGTATGGATTGTACAAACAGGCAACTGAAGGTGATATCTCCGATCAAAATGTGCCATTTCCTACGGGCGATTCTCAAGAAAGTGACGTTGCAAGGTGGAAATGGCGTTCATGGAAAGGAAAAGAAGGAATGTCAAGTGAAGAAGCCAAACAGCATTATACACAATATCTTTTGGATATAATGAAGATATATGCCAGCGGATATGACGATACCGAGATTCTCGAGTCAGAATTAGAAGTAGCACTCCAAAATGCAAAGGAATCAACGTTAGAATCAAGGAAGCCTGCAAGATCAGAGTATACCAACTTCGATACATCTGCTGGACATCAAGGAGTTAGAAGAGCAGAATCTCCAGCTGTGTCTCTTTATAGAGTTGCATCTAGCGGATTCAACAGTAAAATTGCTAGACCACCGTCCAGGAGCTACTCGACAACAAATACCAACCAGAACATTAAAAATGACAACACCGGTTTCGGCGGCATCACTGGAGAATCGGATGTTGCAGGCAATTTTGATTTGAAAGATGATGAAACAAACGAATTCGTGAATCCAAGTCGAATAGATTTCATTCGGTGGCAGAATCAGGTGAATTATGCCCTAACGAAGATAACACAGAAGTTGGACAGAATGAATAACGATCAGCCGACAACCTCATCTCTAAACTTATCGCAGAAGGATCCCGGAATTCTGGCGAAAGGAAATAATACAAACACAGACAAGTTAAACACAAATCATGAAAAACGATTTCTAAAACTACTATACGAGTTACGGAAAATCACCACAGACACCATGTTGAAGATTTACAACTACAGTAAATCATGTTTCAGCTCAGCCAGGTCGCGTACTGTGATCATCGTTCTTATATATCTTATCATTCAGCTACGAAAGTCCTTTCGATTTCATTCTTTCTACCAAAAACTCGCTTCAACGATGATCCGTCTTTTCTCTCGTTTGCAGACATATTTCGATAGGGGACATTCCAGAAGTTTGAAAACGAACAATGCTTCTCATGTTATAGTTGGAAACTTATGCTGAATTCTGCCTACATAGATATAGACCACGACCGTATAAATTTGCAGTAATTAAAAATGGGTAGGGTGCTTCAGATTTTGCAATTAGATGAAACAGATGAAATTCCGCTCTGACTTGTAACTTTTGGAGTGAATGAACAAAATATGGTATGTATATTGCTATGCGGCTGAAGGTCGTTAAACAATACCATTCCAAACTATTTCCGAGCTAACATATCTCCTCGTTTTTTTTTTTTTTTTTTTTTTTGTAGATTTTTGCCCTGCTTACTAATTAAAATTTATGGGGTTTAGTACCGAGGAAAATGGACTCAAATCAGGAGTACGGAGAATATATGCCAGTTAATTTGCTGCCAGACCTTGATCATGAAATATTATCATTCTTTTATATTTTATTTTATTTCATATAAGGAGGTAAAGTTTCAGATCAACTAAAGAATATTACATTCAGTCTGCTGATACGTTACTGTGTCGACTGCTCTTTTGGTCTCATAGACATTATACTGTTGCAAACATAAATTGTGAACAAGGAGTCCGATATACCCGTTCCATATTAAAGAAACCATCATTTCACATCCAACTTTCGTCCTCAGTTCTAATTAAATAAAAAAAAGCCGCTTTCTGCAGAAAATTATACAAAACAAAGGTATAAGTTCGTAAAAATGTCGACAAACAAGGCACCATCTAAGAAAGGTTCCAGGCCAGGCAGGAAGCCACTAACAACAGAGCCAAAAAATAAAAGGACAGCCCAAAACAGGGCAGCGCAAAGGGCATTTCGTGAGCGTAAAGAGCGGAAAATGCGTGAGCTGCAGGACAAAGTGAAGAAGCTTGAGGATGAAAAGTTACAGATCACGAACGAAAAGGAGCTTCTCAGATCGCAGGTGCAAACATTACTTCAGGAGTTGTCAAGATTTAGGAATGAACAACTTACTGATTTACCACAGCAGCAATCTCCGTACTCTGCCGTCGACCCTTCTGACTCATCAATTTCTTCTGGAACCACCCCTGAATTTTCAAACTCTATGCACACACCTCAGTCCTCTGCTACTTCAACTACAGCCATGTCGATATCCGGAGGAGGGAAGAAACCGATCACTTTTAGCAATGATACGTACAAATTTCCAAGTGGTTGGAGTTTTAGCGGATCAAACAATAAAGAAATCAGCAGTGAGCTCGACCAGTCAAACTTCAAGGGTGACTTCGACGAGGGTGTGAGTCATTTCTGCTCAGAGCTTAATGAGGCATGCGGCACGAAAAGCTGCCCATTTCCTAAGAGTAAGAGGCAAGAGCTGGAGGCCAAGTATGCTGACAGCGAAATTTTAAATCATAATAGAACACCAACATTGAAATCCAACGATACTTCAGGTAAAGTGTCGGAGATCGGTGTACAGAAAGGATTTAGTAAAGCCACATCTGTTGGTGCTCCCTTTTTCAACCTGATCAAGAGCCAGGCTCCGGCAGCTGCTAAGCCATCAGACGAAATGAATTTTCTTTTAGATTCTATGGGTGTGGATCCATCTGTATCTACTTCTTCATTTACTACACCAAACCCAACAGCATTTAACGAAGAGGAATTTTTGGCAGACAACTTCTCCTCTGCAATTAAACGCAACACCGATAATTTGGAAGATGACACATTGGGAGGCCTAGTGACGGAATCTTCCAAGTATGATCCGTTGGATGAGATTTTTGGTTCAAGTGCTGCTGTTGTCGCCGATGGTATAGACGGATCTTTAGGAGTATCAGCTGATACTGGTGATTTAATCAACAGCTACATATCGCCAACAACGCTGCCTGCATTTAGTACAGATGCTGATGGTAATGCTGTGGTTAAGGACGAGACGGACAAAATTCCAAAAGCTGATAGTAAGGTAACGACACAGAGTAACTCTGATGTCGTTCCTGATAGTAATAAGAGCCTTATGAAATGCTCGCAGATCTGGGAGCGGATAACTTCGCATCCAAGATTCTCCGAAATCGATATCGATGGACTTTGTAAGGAGCTTAAGGAGAAGGCTAAGTGCAGCGAGCACGGAGTTGTTGTCGATGGTAAGGATGTTGGCAAGTTGATAAATGATGCCGTTGACAACAACAATCATGAATCTAAGGTTAAAGAGAATCACTTTTTGAAAGGTGTTACTTGCTGATTCGTTTTAATGTCTGCTCGTTACTGCGCTGCTTCCTCCTTATTTTAAATTCCCTTACATTTCTATTTCAAGCTGCTTTTTTCTTTTGTTCTTCTTTCTTGTATGCCCTTTATAACATCTGGTCATTTGATTAATTCTGGTGGTTTTCGGTATTTCCTATAGTTCGCTATAATATAAAATTAATTTATCTGGTATTAACGTTTCTGTACTTATTTGTGAGGACCATGAAAGGATTTAAATTCAAGTGCTGAAGTTTCCCAGAATACGACGCTCTTTACGAGTTACCACTATTCGGGCACACCAATTTTTCTAGGCTTCATTCGGCTTGTTTATTAATAAAAAAATTGACTCCCTGCCGGAAGTTTTTCGCGGTCTCGTCTTTTTGCATCAGCACTATAAAGTGTTTATTTTTTTGATTTTCTTTGGCTCTGATTTCAGACAACAAGAATTGTGGAAAAAAAAAAAAGGAAGGTGTTGTCATTTTCGATTCGAGCGAACAGGGAGCACTGTCAACAAATTTCTTTAAGTTTTAATTCGTAAGATCTAATTATTCAATCAAAAGGGAAGGTTCAAACATCAGACTTAAGAACAAGCCGATATTTCTGTTGAAAGGAAGGACAAACTTTGCAAGTTTAAGAAAGTGCTGATAATTTTCATTCTTGATTCAGTTGGACGGAACTTTTGTTGATATTTGGTCAGACTTTCAGTGCCCATTTTGAAAGTTTACAGGTTATCAGAGAACAGAAATCGACTGGTATATATACACTTATAGGCGTGGATAAAACCAATTAAAGCATACGTGATACATTAAAGTGGACACCTGAATACACAACTGGTACAACGGACAGTCTTATAAGTTAGATTTTTCACACTGCACAAAAATGGCTGACATTTATGAAATCGAAGACATTGATGGTGTCCGTTTTAACTGGAACGCATTCCCTGTTACGAGGCAGGAGGCTGATAACATGTCCTCACCTGTCGGATGCCTGTACACTCCTCTTCTGGCTAGAGATGATCTTCCGGTGGCAGAATACGATCCACAGGTTTGCAGAAGATGCCGTGCTGTACTGAACGTGTTTTCGCAGATTGACTTGGGATCTAAGACATGGGTTTGCACACTCTGTAACTCCAGAAACCCATTACCTCCTCATTATGCAGGAATAACGGCTGAGAACCTACCATTAGAATTGAATCCACAATCATCTTCTATTGAATACATTTTATCTCGTACACAGCCGCCACCTCCTCCATGCTATATTTATGTTGTGGATTTGTGCCAGGAGCCGGAAGACCTCGAGTCTTTGAAGAAGACCTTGATCACAACTCTTCCATTGCATCCTCCTGGGGCACTTGTTGGTCTCATCACCTTCGACTCCGTTGTTAACGTCCACGAGCTTGGCTTCAAGTCATGTTCCAAGACATATGTCTTCAGCGGAAGCCACGAATACGAGTCTGTTGCCGCACAGAAGCAGCTAGGCATATACGGAAACTGTTCCAGAGACTGGATGCGTCAGTTGGAAGGATCTGCACCTGTGAAAGCTCCAGGAGCTCGTGCAGCTGCCCAATTCGGTCCAATTGCTTCTACCGTTGGTAGATTCCTTATTCCAATAGGTGATGAGGATTCCATCACACGCCTCACTAAGACTATAACCTCATTAGAGCCTTCAAAATGGACAGTTAAGCCTGGCCACAGGGCTGTGCGTGTTACTGGTGCTGCCCTAGATATAGCTTCATGCCTTATTGACGGTTCCTACACGCAGTGTTGTGCCAAAGTTATGCTTTTCAGTGCCGGTGCCTGTACTTTTGGCCCGGGTAAGATTGTTGGCACTGAGCTCAAAGAACCTATTAGATCACACAGTGACATTGACAAGGGTTCGGCTTCGCATTACAAGAAAGCCGTGAAATTCTACCAGAAGCTTGCCACAAAGGCCGTTGGCTCAAATGCTGCCAGGGAGAATACCAAAGACAAATTCTTTGACCATAATGCATCCTCCAGTTTCTGTGTTAATATATTTGCAGGATGCTATGATCAGACTGGTGTCTACGAGATGCTCCCTCTTGCCAACAAGACAGGCGGTGTTGTTGTTGTGACGGATTCCTTCCAGACTTCCATCTTCAGAAACTCATTCTTTGAATTGTATGCTAAGGATGACAATGGATATCCATTTGACTATTCTGCAGGCAGCTTGGATGTTCTCACATCTCCGCGTTTGAAAGTTGCGGGCTTGATTGGTCATGGTGCCTCTCTCAAGGCAGATGGTGAAAATGTTGCTGATGTTGAGATTGGTGAAGGATTTACTCATCGGTGGAGTCTTCGCTCTATTTCTCCTAGACACACATATGCAATCTTCTTTGATATGCAGACTGTTGGCTCCGTGGAGCAACGTACATCGTCAGTTCCTGAGGTTTATATTCAGTTCCAGACTACATACAGGCATACTGACGGAACTGTTAGGATGAGAGTGACAACATTGAGTAGATTAACATCTAATTCCACGGATTTATCCTCCACATTCGACCAGGAGGCGGCTGCAGTTTTGTACGCTAGACTTGTTGTTAACAAGCTTGAGAGAGGTGGTGAGTACTCCGACCTTCTTCGTTGGATTGATAAATCACTTGTCAAGCTCTGTACCGTTTTTGGTGATTATACTAAGGGTGATGCCAACTCGTTCAGGCTGTCTAACAAATTCTCTCTTCTTCCACAGTTCATCTATCATCTCCGGCGTTCTCAGTTCCTTCAGGTGTTCAACTACTCACCTGATGAGACTGCCTTCTACCACCATACTCTTCTTCGGACTGATGTTAGGGATTCATTGGTTATGATTCAGCCAACTTTGGTGCGTTTTCTTGCAGATGGATCCGAACCAGAGCCTGTGCTATTGGATTCTGCATCATTAAAACCAGATGCAGTCTTACTTTTGGATGCATTCTTCTACACTGTCATCTACTATGGAAGAGTAGCTGCTGAGTGGAGAGATGCACATTATCCAAAGGATGAATATCCTGGGGTCTACGACATGATGGATAAGTCTAGAGAAGAAGCTGCATCTTTAATTGCCGACAGATTCCCTCTTCCTAGATATGTTACATGTGACGAAGGTAAATCACAAGCTAGATTTTTGTATTCCAAATTAAATCCTTCCGAGAATGATAACAACCAATTTGTTGGAGGCAGAATGGGCGGTTACGTTCCTGACGAAGGAGAGGCATCTGTTGTCCACACCGAGGATGTTAGTTTGCGGACTTTCTTCCAGCACTTGGCTAAGCTGGTTGTTAATGCTAGCTGAAAGCTACTATAGAATGGAAATAAAAATTGTCCTTTTTTCTTCTTATTGTTACTTCTTTTTATATATTAGCTTTTTTTATCTCGCCTTTTCTTACTCCTCTCCATCATATATCTCTCTCTCTCTTTACAACTAAATCTTTATTTTTTTCTTCAATGCTCTGCATTTTATAATTGTTCTATTTTGAATTTTATAACTTGTAGGGGGGATTGTGGTGGTACTTTATTTCAAAGCTACTTTTCTTCTTTTTCCGTTTTGTCACATATTAATCATAATTTAAGCGATAAGAGAATTTCGCTGGAAGGGGAAGTAAATAAGAAAGAAAAAATAATGGGGGAAAACGACTCTGATTGGAAATGGTACCATCCAATCAGCATAACATAACCTTTATGAAGTTAAACGGGTATATGTATGCAATTCGTATAAGCGCTTTTTTCTTTTTCACTCATCGAGGGTATATTTAATAAAATAATCATAATTTAAAAGGAGCTCCATGTCCAATCGCTGGGAACACCTTTTGCAACAGAACTTTTTCTTCTCTTGCCTTCTGATTTGTTGGTATTTTCCAAAACGTCTAAATCCTTGTGATCAGACTCAAACTCTGACCCTTCACCCAAAAATTCAATCCATGCCTCATAACACTTAAAACAGACTTTACTAAACTTCGAATAGTCCACTGAGGTAGATCTGGAGGATGCAGTAGAATCATGTGAAATAACTTTAAAGAGTTGTTCACTCAAAGATCCATTTGAAGAGCAAGCGGTACTATCATCCGTGTCGGAAGATCTCTTGAGTCCAGGATCAGATGTTATCGCACAAAGTGCCTTTCTGTCCTCTACTGGGTAGGGATTCTCAAACTTCGCTAATAGATTAAGATTCGCTTTTTGTTGTAAGCAATCGGCGCAAAACAAATATCCACAGTGTCTGCAGTGATGCCTTCTTCTCACCATAGTAAATGGCTTTTCACATGCTTCACAGTAATTACTCGAATTATTTGGCTTCCAACAAGAATGGGTTGGCTCGAGTTTTGAACTATAACCCAATCTGAACAATGAAGAGGAGCTGCATAGTAATTCACGAGAAAGAAGCTTGTCTTCAATTGACATAATCCCGGACGATGCTTTTAATCTGAGGTTGGCTGTGCTACATTTGTTGCTCAGAAGACCAGCTTCCGAGAATGGCCCCCGTCTCATATTCTGATTTCTGTTAGGAGGGGTGTTATTATCCTCCTCTGTCGTGGATTTGGGTATTATAAGCGAATCTTTATCGATGGCCCTTAAAACAGGAGGGATATAACCTGGCAAAGTACTTGGCTCATCTATCTGACGTAATCGTTTCTGGGAGGACGTGCTTTTAAAGCCAGAGAGATATAAAGGTCTAGCCTGCTCGGTCTGTTTTGCAACATGACTATATTTCTGGTTATTGCTTGTTTCACTATCGGATGTATCATCTAATTCAATAGTGGTAGTTTTTCCGGGAGAAACTCCTGATGAACCGGAAGATGCGATAGACTTTTTGCGAAAGGTATAAGCATGAAGCAGAAACCCGGGTGTTGCGGCCTCTTGATGAATATTTTGTTGCTGTTTCTGCTCTTTCAACACATCTTGAGAACTCTTAGCCCGTTCCGGAAGCTCAAATTCTGCAGGCTTGTAAGAACTATTGGCTGCCGGAGACATAGACCTTTTTTGGGGATGTAACAATCTCTGTTGCTCACTTGTACTCAACAGATTAGGTGTCCCGCTCTTGCTAGTACCAGAAGAATGAAAAGTATTTAGATTTGACATTCGTGGAGCACGAATTTTTTCGTCATAGTCATAATCGAACGACAGATCGTTTATTAAGTCATCTGAAAGCTGGTCTTTATTCTTGAGAATTCCTCTGTATTTACAGTAAAATTTTCTGTGATCACAATCATGATCAACACGATCACAACGTTGAGGAGGGAAATCATGTATTATAGAAATCTGGGAGCAACGCCCAGACCTTGTTGTGTTCACCATAGGCTTTTTGCTAAACGAGAAGTTTGATGGTTGCAAACTGGATGATGCATTTTCTGAATCGGTTGTATTCAGTTGCTGATATGACACACCACCATTTCGGCTGTCAAAAGCAGTATCAGCCATTTGAATGAATGCTTTGTGAGGAGTTTTGGATGCTTGTATATATTAATATTTCGATGTTATCGCCTTGTTTACGGAAGGTGAAATCAAATATGAAGCAAACTATAAGAATTTTGCGTAGAAAAAAAGATAGAAGAGATAGGATCAAATATATAAATTCAGAGGGAAATGTTTACCAGCAGTAGCTATCAATCAGCTATCATATCTGCGGCTGCACTTGACAGGAGTGTGAAGAAAGCTCTTACGTACGAAATTGAAAGATAGGGCAAATCGAATGAAAATAACAATGCAAAATAAGAATAACAACAAGGAAGAAAGCTGACAAAGCGCCTTACCATTCTAGGAAGGGAAGAATTATCAGAAATTAATTGTTCTGCAGAGGTTGTACCTGGCTTCAGGATGAATAAATAAAAAAGAAGAATAGCTAAACTTACCAGAACAAACACCTAGGATGCATTGAAACAAACTACAGTCGACTGGCGAGGTTGTTCGCGAACAATAGTAAAATAATATTTTTTTGTGCGTTGGGTAGTGAATTTACCGATGGTTTTTTACTGATAAGAAAAAAAAAGCGGCTTAACTAAACAAATTCTACAAAATTGGCGTTTCCAGCCAGTGAACAAACATAATAATATATCATCGTCTTTGTCCACTCTATCTTTGCTTTCATCATTAATGCGTACTTACCATATCTCTCGTACTTGCTAATTTACAACTTGTAAAGATAAGAACAACTGCCTTCTGCGATCTATCATTTTGGTGCGTACAAATACTTCTCAAAGCTGAATGCAGGTACAGTACTGAGACTTTTCCAGGGACATACGTGCAACAAATGATTATTCATGATTCAACTGAATTAAAAGAAACCTCGTTATAGAACTGTGAAGTTATAATTTCAAGCTAATTTGAATTTATATGCGCTGAATTTCACTTCTCACTTTATTTATTTGTTCGGTGATGCAACTGCAAGTACTTGTGCTATTGATAATATTTTTCTGTAGGTTCGCTGTATCAATGAAGACTCTTTTCTGATTGGCTACCACTCCATACTTATCTTAAACTTTTTCCCGGTCAAAAAAAAAATTATTGTGAGTAAAAAAATAGGCTTTGTTGTTCGTATCAGAAATGGTGCACGGGTGCTATATGCTTTTTTTAAAACTGCTAAATAGCGAACGAAGCGCGAACGAAGCACGAACGAAGCCTCGTCAATGGATCAGGTACTAATTTTCTCGATCTCCGTCTCTGGTTGAAGTTCATAAGCCACGACTTTGAAACAAATGTGTTCACAATTTGACTTCAGGTCATTTAAAATACATTAAATTTTGTGCTATTTCAATGCTATTTAAAAATTTGCCCATTATGGGAACATGACTTTGACGAATTCCCAAAAGCAATCCTGTAATTATACGATTGGTGATAAGAACTGTGTAATCCCGGAAATAAATAGAAGAAACTAAAACAGTAATTTTAAATAGACCTGACTTCTTTTCCTAGAACATTCATTTGCAAGACAAGAATTTGCATTGTCAAAGCTGTAAAAAGAGAAAAAGTATTGGAAATAGAAGAACACAAAGTAAAGGAGAAGTAATATAGGGAAGTTGGTAAGACTGTCGGTCTGTAAGATGATCCTTTAAAAAACTATTTAGCCCAGGCAAGATATTTTGGTGTAAAGAGGTATTCGTTATTGTTTTTGAAAACACCAACAGAGGAAGCTCTCAACCACCAAATCAACCTCGTTGGGGAAGATTCTGTATTACTGGGGTAAATATCAATATAAACTACCATCCCTTATATCGTATAAGATAACTTTACAATTCAATAATGATTAACTATGCTCGATATTAATAACAACTTTAATTACTATCACCTTCTAAATCTCACTTGAAGGTCCATAAACATGAAAATGATAATACCACAGATCGATTTATCAGATATGTAGGAAATATGACTTTTTAACAACAACAAAGTGTGCATATATATATGTAGAACATCAGGTATTTTATCTGGGTTGATTTCATCCTGAATTACAAAAGCGGAATTAATCAATAGGCGTCAAAATATAATTGAAAAATGGAGTCGCTAAGTAATCAGAGAATAAAACACGGAATTGGATTCTGATTTAGGAAGGCAATTCCATAAATATTTTTATTGAATTAGGAAATTAAAAACTTTTTTATTCTTGTTGTGTGCGTTTAAGGATGCTGATTCCGCTTCAACGCTTTAGACCGCTTAAACTCGCATAATCGTCGTTAGGGTTCATCGCATGGCTTTAAAGTCATCTATAAAACCTGAAAGATCATGTCTGTTCCTTAAATTTGATAGACTTCGCCTGTGATGGAGGGCTATCATACTTTCTGGTGCCGACCAATTACATTGCTTCAAAAAAATTTTTGCCTCAATTATGCCGGGAAGAAGTCATGCGAGGAAATTCAACAAATTTCAGCACCGGTCCAAAATGTGAATGTGAAAGTTTCTAGTTAACGTTGGAAGGAAGTACACCAAGCCAACATGGGTTGGATACCTATATTTTAAAAAAAGAAATGTGTGCATTCATGTGAAGGAAAGGCTGCCAATCGTAATCACACATCAAAATGCCCGTCAAAATGCCGAAACGGTGCCCTTTTGCATCATTTTAAGCCCTTAAGAAGACTTTTCGTCATAGGAAATATAACTTTGCAAAATATGAAGAAAACTTTTATCAAGTCTATTGTTCTCCGCCTCGCAAAAAATAGCTTTTCAAAATTTATTCACAGAAACTTATAGTATATGCTTAAAAGATGACTTTCTGTCAATTAGGTAAGCCTTTGGAAGCAGAGTAATCTCCAAGTAAAATTACACAAGTATGTAGTTAAACTTTAGTAGGATCTATATCTTGATTGGCGTAACTTGCTTGGAATTTTAGGTAGGTCGTCTGACAAGTTTTTGCATGCATGTGTCTGTGTTCTTTATCTAAAGAACCGGGTCCATCATTTCTATTGTTCGAATAATTTTGTTTTATTTTCGTTTCTCAAGTTCGAGACTATCGCATTATCAAATTCGATCCAACTCAGATACATAAGAATATATATATATATATATATATAGGTGTATCTCTGCCTACAGAAAATGGACTACATATTTGTTTGATCAGTCTTATTTTCGCATTTTTAACTCTTTCTATCGGTTATCTACCCTGACTATCTATTGCTCAACCGTATTCCATAGACTTTCAAATTAAAATGAACGGCTCTAAAAAGGACCTCACAGAGATGAACACACGTTCTCTCTCGATGGACAGTGATGCAGCTGAATTAGCCAAGATGGGATATAAACAAGAATTTTCAAGGCATTACGGATTTCTTTCCACGTTTTCATTTGCACTTTCTATTTCCGGTTTAATGGGAACCATTTCCATCACATATATGTATCCACTTATCTCTGGTGGTCCGGCAGCCGGAGTTTGGTGTTGGTTTATTGGATCAATTGGCTGCCTTTGTATTGCATGGTCTGTCGCTGAAATTACTTCATGCTTTCCTACATCTGGGGGTATGTACTACGTTATTACGCATGTTGTTCCAAAAAAATGGGTCCCCGCACTATGTTGGACTGATGGCTGGCTTTATTTCACCGGTGCATTAACCGGTACCTGTTCGACAGATTTTGGAGCTGCAACACTACTTTTGCAAACCATTTCCATGCATTCGGATTATTCATATATTCCATCAAAGGGTCAAACTACTGCTGTTGCCATATTGATTATGCTATCACATGCTTTGCTTAACTCGCTTCCAGGTGATATTCTTTCTAGAGTGACGAAATACTACTGCATCATCAACATTGGAACCACAATTGCTTTGATTGTGACTCTATTGGTCAAGTGCCCAAAAATTAATACCGCCGAATTTACATTCACAAAGGTCGTTAATTCAACAGGATGGGATTCAAATGGTTGGGCTTTTCTCTTTGGTTTTTTAGAGGTTTCTTGGGTCATGACTTGCTATGATGCGACGTCGAGAATATCGGAAGAAGTGAAAGATGCTGCTCTTTATACACCCTTAGCTATTGCATCCGCACTTACAACTACTGCTGTCCTTGGTTGGGTTCTAAACGTTGTGATCACTTTGACCATGGGAACAGATGTGACTGGAATTATTAATGGTGTTTCTGGCCAGCCAATCGTGGAGATATATCTTCACGCTATGGGAAAAACAGGCGCAACTGCATTTTTGGCACTTGCCTTTCTTATTATTTGGTTCACCGGTGCTACAGCTACATGCTATACCTCGAGATCGTTGTGGTCGTTTGCCAGAGACAGAGGACTTCCATTTTCAGATTTCTGGCACCACATCACACCAAGAACAGGTGTTCCAACACGTTGCGTTTGGTTGGTTTGTGTAATCAACTGCCTTTTGACACTCATAAACTTGGGATCTACCATTGCCATGAACGCAATCTTTTCCGCATGTGCAATTTGTACTGATTGGTCCTATATTCTAGTTATCTTCTGCTTTGCCGTTAATGCCCGTAAGATGGGTGTTGCTAAGGGACCATTCAATTTGAAGAAGCTTTCGCACCCAATAATGTTTGCATCATGTGTTTGGACTGTGTTTGTGTCTATCGTCTTTGTTTTCCCTAACTATATGCCGGTCACCAAGGAAAACATGAACTACACTGTGGTCATTCTAGCTGCAGTTTTCTTCTTTTCTGGTGGATGGTACTTGCTGAGTGCCAGAAAATGGTACAGTGGTCCAGTGGCTAACGTTGTCGATAGCTCTGACTCTACAGTTGAGCAAGCAATAACGCAAAGTGAAACCAACACTTTAGAAATGTCTTCCGAGTCTGACACCAGGAAGACAAAGGCAAATTCTGATGATAGTGCCTAAAGCAGAAGTAGATAAATTTAGATTTTTACGGATTTTTTGGGGTTTAGATAATTTAGAGGAAACTGGATAAGGCGGGCTTTGTCTAGACTCACTCTGAAGGGATTGTCTTCCGTTTTATTATGCTGTTTAGTTAATGCTTTTATTTAGCGTCTGTCTGTATAAACATAAAATTCATTATTAAAGGAGGTCTGTTGCTGCAACGTAGTATAGTACAATTATGAACCGTTTTTTGAGTACACCCGTACTTTACTTCAGTTTTAATTATAATAAAGCTAAATTTTAGAGCGTCCCAAAGACGAGATTATTTTTCAGATGATGGAACGCGTATCCACTGATCGGATTGATAATTTTTATGTGACATTGAGATAAATCAAATCAAACGTTTGATTTTCACATCTTTCCTCTGTACGAGCAATTTTCATATAGAGTTACATGCGTTTCCAATCAAAAATGTTGGATGACCTCATAATAGAGGTCCAATCAGTTCTTGAGGATGACCACATGAAATTTGTCTTGACTGCAATTGTGGCATTGCTTGTGATTATTATTACATCGTTCATAGTGCAAAAAACTTTGTTCAAGAATAAGAATCGAACGTTCATTCTTACTGGACCGAAGAAAAGCGGAAAGACGTCTCTTTTCTATTATTTAACAACTGGGAAAATACCAGAACTAACAGTTACATCTATAGAGCCAAGTGTTGGTAAACTTAAACTTCATAGCGATGAATATAGTGAGGCATTTGCAGATGTGGTGATTCGTGATTACCCAGCTAGTTCGAAACTCAAAAATCTTTACTTGTATCCGTTTTTGAAAGAGAATATTAGAGGATGCAAGGGTTTAATATACGTCATTGATTCATCCTGCTTTGATTCGAGCTATTGCAATATGGTGGCAAATGACTTGCTCGATCTCTTGAAGATTACAGAATCAATTCCAAATGGCGTTGATATTGCCATATTTTGCAATAAATGTGACTATTTCACAAGCAGAAAGCCTAAAAAGATCAAAGAAATGCTTGAAAATGAAATCACAAAACTTTACAAATTAAAGTTGAGAAATCTAAACAAAGTTTCGTTACACGATACAACAGAAAATGCTGAGGCCGACGAGTCAGAGGAGGAAGATAACTTCGAGGACACACTTAATACTGCATTCCAGCGGGGCGAATTCAAATTCGAGATGCTTGAAGGAAATGTTGATTTTTTGGAGGGTAATGCATTTAAGCAAAAAACAGAGCCGTTAACGGTCTGGTTCTGCGAGAAAGCTGCTAATTAGAATCGTTGAGATATAATTTTGTTGCTTAAAGATATACCTATATGTTCCTGTAATGTTTCAGTTGCTTAATTTCAAGGAAATATCTATTATGTTGCACGTAGTCCAATCCTTTTAGTTCTTCTTACTTATTAAATCTGATGAATGCATATCTGCGTCCCATCCATAAAAAATACCGTTGAGAAAAATAAAAAAAAAATATGGACAACTATATTGTAGATATTTTTGTTGAGCATGAAAACAGCCAGTGTCTCAGAGCACACATACATTTACATTTAAAAAAAGGTACAACGCTTTCATCTCATCTTTTTCATCAATTACTTTATTGTGCGAATCAGTACTTGCTTTATATCAAACCAACGGCTGGGATGCTTGACAATGGTCTTTAGTTTGACATCAGCATTTGCTGCTGTTACGTTTATTGGCTTACACTATGCGAATTACATGTTCTCAAAGTATGTTGCTCAGGGTATTTTAGTGCCGATATTGAGTAAGCAATCGACAAGTGACCATTTTGTCACTTCTTTAAACGAAAGATTATACAAACTTGGAATTAGTTACAAAGTCCGAATTTCAGATGGCAGAAAAGCTTCTCAAGCAACGGTGTCCGCATCATACCCATCTGTAAAAGATAAGTGGGCTCCAGCAAAAGGTTATGGCCAAATTTTTACATTCACTAATAATCTACTCTTCAATGCCACGGTTTCATTATCTTTGCAGATAGCGTGTCTATTTTTATTTGACATAGCCGGAGTATTTGACTCCCCGGTGAAAACATTTGATACCAATATTACCTTGTTGTTTCTCACGATCATTCTTTCTTATGTATTACCAGGATGGGTAATCCAGTGCGTGATATATCAAAGGATTAGTAGGCCAAACAATAGGAAAATATATGATCTCAAAAGGGTTCTTCTTACATTCTGTGCTATTGAAATAATCTGGTTATTGCTGTTGAGAGCCTGCTCTAGCATCCTTCTGAAATCGGGTCTTCAGCTATCAAAGATGAGCATGTTACAAATGGCATTGTATCGGATATCTATTTTTGGGGTTGTTTGTATGGCAATTTTGAATGGAACAGGGTGCATCAGCTCAATCTTTTCCTTCATTACATTTACAAAGAGTAAAGTTTCGAAGACTGACGTTCTCTCCATAGTGAAATCTTTAAAGCTCGTTGACTCATTGATTTCAAGTCGAAGAGAACGGTTTTCATTGCCAGACAACAATTATAATGACGAATCACTTCTAGATAACGAATTAGTTGTTCTTGAAAGTAATAGGGATGACCTTATCAGACGTCTCGCGTTATCTTCAGAAAATTATCTTCGTAAGGAAGGTGAACACAACTTAACTCGAAAGCTTGAGGCTTTATTTGAGCTAGGACTTCTGGTTTATTGTTCGTATAGGGTCATCAATAACTTTCTGTTTCAACTACCAATGATTATTCTGGCGAAAATCGGAATATTAAATGAAAAGACTTCGGAGCAGGATCCAGTCTCTGCCACTTTAGCAAGGATAACAGTCAAATATTTCAACACTGGTTATAGTTCGGAACAGCTTGCTGTACTTATAGATATTGGATTTGCGGTATGTTTATTTATTTGTTCGTTCAGAAGTGTGGAACTCACATTATCAAATATCGGAAAGGCATTGCTATTTAAAACAGGCTTTGAAGACAAAGCAACGATGAATGCTTCTATCTCCCAATTTAGTTATGTTTTTAATTTGGTCGTTGCAGAAGTAACGGGAGTCTATGTGCTTTCCACAATTTTACTTTTGGATAACGGCAGTCTTCAGAGTCAACCGAAAGAAGAATCCCTAAATTCCGAATATATTGATGCACAGTCAATTAATGTATTATACAGCAGTTGGTTTGGGTTGAGCGCTATCTGCTCCATAATCGGCCTTTACTTATTGCAAAAATTTCAGAACTTTTCAAACAATGACTTTGAGGATGATGAGTACGACGAAGAAAAGCTAGTGGAAGGTATACGGTCGGTATAAACATGCTTAGTTATTCACGCTATCTTTTATAGAAAAAAAAATTAATACATTCTAAACCTTACTCTTTTGCGAAAAAACATATGACGAATTAGTAGTAAATTAAGGAAGTATAAACGTAGGGGAATAACTTCAAAAAGCTATAAAAAAGTGGCTGCTCGATGATATGAATGCTTTTGCTGGTATGTACAACAGCCGTGGAATAATCCAAAAGAAAAGATAAAAATGCAATAGAAGTCCTTTTTTTTTCAATAACCTTGAAGATAAGCATCGTGAGATAAAACACACACACACACAAATGGAAATCACGCTAGGAATATTGAATCAAAGTTTCATATCGCATATAATCTCTCAATCTGTTAAGCACATCATTGCACAAACTAACAAAAGGGATCAAACATTAAGCTCCCACACAAAATAGACGAGGTTTGCTTAGAAAAGAATAATAATATCTTCGGGGAAAAATAATTATAGTAACAGAAGTGAAGAAAACAAAAAAAGAAGGCACCTAAGGCAAATATTCAACTACGAGAGATGATCTTTGTCTCATCATCCTTCTCTGAAGATGAACCTTCCTTTTTTATTCTGCTGTCACTACTAGCTTCTTCCTCATCCTCAATGTCATCATCATCCTCTTTGTCCAACATCAATCTCTCTTCTGGGGATAGTTCAGCATACACCTTCTTTTCCATGTCTGGTATCTGGGCCATACCATAGTAGCAAATAGCAGCACATCCCAAAATACCGGCAATACAAGAGAAGACCAAGGCAACAATACCTCTAGCAGTAAAACCGGCAGGTAAGTTCTTGACCTGAACGTTTTGATTGGTTAAGTCCAAAAAGTTGTTGGTGTTGGCAGCAGCATTACCGTCATAAGGAACACCGTTTGCATTACATATATCCTTCCAATTTTCAGAAACTGATTGATCTTTCTGGATTTGTTCTGGGTCTTCTATAAGGACAATTGCAAGTCCTTGAAGCAAATGCCACTCAATATGGCAATGGAAGTACCACACACCAGGGTTATCAGCCTTGAATCTAATACGGAAGTAAGATTGTGGTCTGACATAAAGCGTGTCTCTGATCATTGGATATTCTGGAGCAGTGTATGGAGCACTCTCATTGTAAGGGACAGGATCCTCACTGTCAGTGTAATCTGGACCTCTTTCAACGACTTGGAAAACATGTCCGTGCAAGTGGAATGGATGCTTACCGGTATCGTTATTGTTGAGAACCAATTCGACAACTTCATCTTTCTGGAGAACGAAAGAGTTCGTGTTGGTACCATAAACCAACTCATTTGTACTGTAGTTTCCAGAGGAAAGAACAGTTCCCAAAGCTGGGACCTTTGGAGCAACATACGTGATATTGTTGAAGAATGCGTAGTTTATACCATCATCCAAGTTGTCCATCACAACGTCGATCTTGATTTGATAGTCGTAGTCATCGTAAAGCTCCTGCTTGTCAACAGGAACCAAGTAGAAGTCATCCAAGAAGTCATCAAGGTAGTTGTCAGAGTAATACTCATCAGGCAATGGAGCAGATGAATTGTAAACCACAGCATTAGTGCTGTTCATGTGAATAACACCATCAGTGGTATCTAACATATCCTCGTCCATCTTTTGCATGAAAGCATAGTTTTTGGAAGTATTGTTCTTGGTATGAACCAAGACATCGTATCTTTGAGCAACGGTGATATACAAATAGTCAGTCTCGTTAGGCTCGACATAAACACCATCAACTGCGACAACAGTGAAGCTATGGTCCTCGATCCACACATACTGAGATAGAAAACCACCGATGTTGATGATACGAAGAAGATAAGTGGTGTCAGGTTTGACATTCCACGTTCCGTTAAGAGTGTTGTTGAACAAAAGAGTCTGAGGAATTGGCTCAGCACCAGTTGGGTTAAATCTGTTCAAGAATTCGGGAATCAAGTCGGAAATCATACTATGATACCATTCGGTGATGGTGAGGGTGACATCTTCATCATAATCGAATGGAGCATCATCCTTATCTTCAATAATGAAAGCGCCACGCATGCCATCCATGTATTGTCCCTTGGTATGAGAGTGATACCAGTAACTTCCGTGCTGGTCAGGAACAGTGAAGTTATAAACCATAGTTTCATTTGGAGGAATATCACATTGGGTAAGCATTGGAACACCATCATACTCGTTGGTGTTCTCTTGGAACAAACCGTGGAAATGAAGAGAAGTGTTCTGATCAGGCAACCCGTTGGTCAAGTTGATGATAACTCTGTCACCTTCCTTAACTCTGATGTCAGGCCATGGATATTCGCCATTGCACAACACGACATCCATCTTATGCAATCCATCTGGGTTCTCTTTACCCCATGATGTTGTCCAGTTGTAGACATGCGTGTCAGCAAGCACGTTTCCCAACAAAAGGAAAAATGAAGAAATTAATAGTGGAACCGATCTCATCGCTATGCTATTAAAACTTATCAGGCAAGCTCACGAAGGAGAAGTTTGGATCTTGGAAAAGCCAGCGATTGTTGTAATAGGTAGTTGTTAGTTGAAGTGCTTGCAGCAGTTCCTCCTACCTTTATATAATGTATTCAATCGACAAGATGTAAATTTCAACTATCCAAAATTTTCTCCTTTTTTTCGAAGATGCATTTTTCATTCGTTTATTGTTAGTCGTAAATTACCCAAAGAACTTGGGGATTTTTAACTACCCACACACTTGTCTTATTGTATCCATTATTCTTTTTTCTTTGCTCTGTGAATTTACCGATGTTCTTTTATTGTTTTCTACAAAAATGTACAACCAGCGTACTTTTTTTTTCCGTGCTCTCTAAATTCCTGAGACATTTATCTGTATCTAATTGGGCTATTTTTCTAAAAAAAACGGAGGACTTATCCATCGACAGTTTTTAAGCTTAAACTAATATACGGCAGGGATATCCTTCCTACATATGAAAAATAGCTTTACGTCCAGTTATTTCACATTTTCGATCCCTCAATACCTGCTATTAGAATTAATCACTTTGCTATGATTACTATGTCTTGATGATTTGTGAACAAAGTTTTCCCACTGAAAGTGAGTTAGTAGGTACCCAAATAAAATTTCATCAGTTTTTTTTTTCAACTGATTGATCAGATAACCCTGCAGTAGTTCAAAAATCTCGCGCTTATTGTCCGTTGAGCCTTGTTTACAGACATCATTCACCGTGCTTTTTTCCCTATTGTTGTTTTAATTATTTCAGATACTTAAAAAACTTTTACAGAATTAAAAACGATAACAGCGAGATTTAAGGTAAGTTAATTAATCGAATGATCTTGCTTATTGACACTCATCCTTAGATGATTGTCGGGTGATATTATTGTCCATAAAATTTATGGGGCTAGTCGTCATAATGCCATCCACTCCAACTAATTTGTTTCGTACTAGCTAATATAAATTAATTTCGTAAAAATCCTAAATAGTTACTTGCTTTTATGGGTACCGATTTCTCCTTTAGTGCCTTTTTTTTTGGAAGTTTTACGATAGGTTTGTCCTGTTTCGCCTGGTTAAAAAAGCTTTCCTTTGGAATCCTTGCTCTCAGTATTGCTGATATAGTTTATTATGTATACTGGTAAGAAATAATGTTACTGTATTTATTTACTTCACCTCAAAAAATATTTATCCGTCACAGGCAGCATTACATATATTAATACAAATTTGCACCCAAGCTTTGGCAAATTCCATTCTATCATCCACAAATCTATATAAATGATAATGGGACAAGATGATCATATTTATCATGCAGAGACATGTTGTAAAGTAGTGCAAATTAGCTTTCTTCCACTCGTGTACATAGTTGAAAAGAACCTAAAAAGAATTGAGTCTTGCTATTAACCTTGCTTTATCACGAAATTTCGTTCAAATAAATATGAATAGTCTGTATTAAATTGAAGGCTGAAATAATGCTTTGTTTATGAACTTTGACACAGGACTAAATGAAGCGTAAGCATATCATTGTCTAAGCAACAGTATTCACCCCTACACCATAATTGAAAACGCGCTTTGTTGACTGACAACACGAAATTTTCAACTTCGGACAATCCATTCAAAGAAACACCATCGCGTTCCTCGAGGTTAAAGCATTTGTGACATTTTTTTTCATTGAAGTTTCTTTATATACTGATCTTGGTACTTTGTTATTGTAAGCATATTCTCAATGTGCAAGGAAACATGGATCGTTTCTTTACCACAAAATCTGAAAACAGAAAAGGAAGTCTTAACGGTTCATCTACTTGCACTAAGGGTGAGAGTACCAATGGCAAAACACCAGCTGATATTTTACAGCTAGCCAAAAAAAATGATAAAAAGAGACATGATGAGTTGATTAAAGCAAAATTGATTGCACTTAAACGTGACAAAAATGATGCTACTACTATTCCTGTGGTAAATCTTATTGATGAGGAGGACAAACCAGACTCGGGGGACAATTTGCAATCGATTAAGTCCAAGTGTTGTAATCGGACACAAAATATTTCTTCACCAACATACAATTTGGCAAGTCTTGATACAGATGCGAATTGTTTAGATATGGTTATAACTGGTGCTAAGGATAAACCTTCCAAGAATTCAATCAAGTTGTCAACTTTGCTGAAAAATGGTAGATTTGATATTGCAGTGAATCGTCCGGTGTTCAATGTTTGCTTGAAGGTTGACTCAAAAATGCTTCGAAATGTTGTGAAAAGAGATATCAGGGTTCCAGCTGAAAATAAAGGTTTTTTGAAGTCTTTTGGAATCCACAATTCACGGAAACCTCACCGACCTTCATTTGAAGAGATCGTAAAGCAATTTTCCGACAATGAAAAGCAAAGAAACACAAGGAAAACAACAGATTATATGGAATTGCCAACTTTGAAGGTTGCCAATTTTTGGATCATGGATGAAGCTGATAAGATTGAATATCAAAATATGATCGCCCAGAAGTTGAAGCTTCCATTTACTTCTAGAAAAGAGCATCTTGAACATCCGTTTCATTTTTCTGCGAATGACTATATGTCGTTCTTTGATAAAAGTTTCAAAGCAGAGACTTGTCCAAAGGTTCAACCTTTTGAGGTTTTCTATTATCCTGAGCGTGATGCCACATATAAAATGAAGGAAGAAGTGAAAAGAGCTCCCAAGGATCCACGTTTTTCCAGACTAATCTCAAACTATGAGTATTTCAGAGAGAATGATTGTACTCAATGGTGTGACCTTTTTAGACCAAAAACTCATAGTGCTATATTACAGAAAAAGGCAACTCGGGAATTCTTATATTCGTGGATTAATGATGCATTTAGCAAACTTAAAAATGTGAATCCAAGAAAACGTCAGCAATTCTTAAAGAGGCAGAGGAAAAAAAACAAGCAGGATTCCGAAATGGGTGATTTTATTGTAGATGATAATGATGGATACGAAGAAGATGGCAGAGAAATACAGAAAGATAAATTCATTCCATCCCTAATTGTGACTGGGCCCATTGGTTGTGGGAAGACTTCATCAATTTATGCAATAGTAAAGGAGGAACTCAACGGCAGTGTATTTGAACTCAATTCCTCACAACCAAGAGCTAAGAAAGATATCAATTTTCATCTCAAACAAATTGGAACCACTCATCTAGTCAACGCAGAGACAGGTATAAATCACGATAGAACAGTCATACTTTTTGATGATGTCGACCTTATAGATGATGAGGGAAGAGATAAGGAGTTTTGGATGGGTGCTAGCCAACTTCTTTCCTATACGTATAGACCAGTTATTTTTATTGCTAGGGATCTTACTACGATACCTTCGAATATTATTGAGGAGTCAACGGTAATAAATTTGGGGCTAAATAGTGCCAAATTAGTTGACAGCTATTTAAAATTAGTTGCACTCAGCAAGGGATTTGACATTGACTCTTCGATTTTGAGATCTTTGCAAAGAGGAGGCATTCGGGGGTCGATAATGCAATTACAACTATTCAGCAATCGTTTTGATAAACTAGACGTGGGTCTAGTAAAGGTTTGTCGGCAGCAAGTTGCAGCTGAAAAATCAGAATCAAAAAAAAACAGAAATAATTTATCATCCATTAAAGGGAGCCCTATTTCTCACCTAAGCAAGTTGAGAAAACTTGATCTTATGCGGGATATAAAATTTGGAATAAGATATATAGAATTTACAGACCGTACGGGAGATGTGAGATACTATCATTACAATCACTTGTGTTCTTCTCCGAAATTGTCTTCCGACAGATATCAAACGGTTTCGTTTTACTCACAACTTCTTTTCCCAAGTGGCTCCCGAAAACGGAAGTTGCTTTACAATGATGCCTACGATTACACGGAACTCAATCCAGGGGGCTCGTTTGAATATTTGAGTGATATTCGATTTGCTACAGAGGTTAGGCCATTGATAAAGAGTATGGCCAAGAAGGAATACGAACGGATACACAAAATAAGAATTTTAAAGAGAACGGGAGAAGAAAGCAAACTAAGAAAGAATAGACGGATGTTTCATGCAAACCCGAAGGATTTCTTTGAGGATTTGGACTGAGTAAATAAATTACATTAATTATCATAGATGTAAGTAATGTACAAAATATATTAAACCCTGCGATTGTACCGGTATTTCAATTTCCGTTTTGATGACTTAGAACGCGATTTTCATTGGTTGTTTCGTGACCGAGAAGAAATCGAAAAATGAACAAGCCGCACTGCGTTAAGTGAGTCATTAAAGCCAAAAACAGGGAAGGAGAAATAATTTTTGTGAAAAACATGAAAATCTATGCTTACATGGATATTGGTGGTGAAAAAAAAAAAAAAAATTAGAGAGTGCCGAAGAAACGATTAACTTTCATGTTTATCAAGTGTGATAGTTCATTATAAATTTAACACTCAACCAAATTTACCTGTTCTATAGTGTCAGACAAACTTGTTTGTATATAGTACATTGGAAAAGCAATGCTTTCAACCACCGGAATTCGTCGAAATTTATGTAACAAGGTTCGCCATTTAGGCGGATCTTTGTTAACGGCATCACCTATGACGTGTCGAGGATTGGCATCTAGTGTCAATAACTTTGAGCAATACTCCTCTCCTGAAGGCTTCGAGGCAAGGACACCTCCATATACAAAGCTTCTCAGAAATTTACAAAAGGTTCGCCAGGTTTTGGGTGGTTCCGACAAGCCATTGACGTTGGCAGAGAAAATTCTCTACTCACACTTAGTGAATCCAGAGGAACTTGATATTGCTAAGGGAGATGTTGGCAATATCAGAGGTAAACAATACTTAAAATTGAATCCTGATAGGGTTGCGATGCAAGATGCCTCGGCACAGATGGCCATGCTTCAGTTCATTACATGTGGTATGAAGTCTACTGCCGTTCCGGCATCCATTCATTGCGATCACTTGATTGTGGGCAAAGATGGCGAAGAAAAAGATCTTCCAAGATCAATCAAGAACAATATTGAGGTGTTTGACTTCTTGAAATCTTGTGGTGAAAAATTCGGAATTCAGGTCTGGGGTCCTGGTTCTGGTATCATCCATCAGATTGTTCTTGAGAATTTCTCTGTTCCAGGTTTGATGATGCTTGGTACCGATTCCCATACTCCAAATGCAGGTGGACTTGGTGCCATTGCAATTGGTGTTGGTGGTGCCGATGCCGTGGATGCATTGACCGGAACACCTTGGGAATTAAAGGCTCCAAAAATCCTTGGTGTTAATCTTAAAGGTGAATTGCATGGATGGACTTCTCCAAAGGATATTATTACCAAGTTGGCTGGTGACCTAACAGTTCGTGGTGGTACTGGATATATTGTGGAGTACTTTGGAGACGGTGTCAAACAGCTGGGTTGTACCGGTATGGCAACAATTTGCAATATGGGTGCCGAAATAGGTGCTACTACATCTACCTTCCCTATGCAGGACTCTCACTTTGATTACCTCACGGCAACTGGTAGAGGACCGGTTGCAGATTTGGCTCGTAAAGTGAATAATGAGACTCAGTTGATGACTGCTGATAAAGGTGCCCAGTACGATAAGATCGTTGAGATTGATCTTTCAGCCTTGGAACCTAGTGTGAATGGACCATTCACCCCAGATCTTCGTACTCCTATTTCTGAATTGAAAAGCAAGTGGAGAAAGGAAAGCTGGCCCGGCGAAATTTCTGCAGGCTTGATTGGTTCATGTACAAACTCTTCATACCAAGATATGTCTCGTGCTGCTTCTCTCGTTTTGCAGGCCGAAAAAGCCGGCCTCAAGCCAAAGATTCCATTCTTTGTTACTCCTGGTTCAGAGAGAGTTCGTGCTACTATTGGCAGAGATGGAATTATCGACATCTTTAAGCGTAATGGTGCAAAGGTTCTTGCAAATGCTTGTGGCCCATGTATTGGACAGTGGGATCGCGGTGAAAACAAGCCAACTGGATCTAATGTGATCTTCACATCTTTCAACAGAAACTTCAAAGCAAGAAATGATGGAAATAGGAAAACTATGAATTTCTTGACATCGCCTGATATTGTGACCGCCATGATATATTCTGGATCGATGGACTTCAATCCTTTAACAGATTCCATAACAACCCCAGATGGTAAGAAGTTCAAATTCAACCCACCGGTTGGAGAAAAGCTTCCATCAAGAGGTTTTATTAAGGGAAGAAAGCAATTCTACCCAGAGATGTCACCAAAACCAAAGCCAAGTGTTGAAATCCAAGTTTCACCTGAGAGTGACAGACTTCAACTTCTCAAGCCTTTTGCCCCATGGTCAGGAAAAGAGTTTACCACTACTGTGATATTGAAGGTTCAAGGTAAATGTACCACTGATCATATTTCAGCAGCCGGTCCTTGGTTGAAGTACAAGGGACATTTGGGAAACATCGCCCATAACACGTTAATTGGCGCAGTTAATAAGGAGACTGGGGAAGTTAACACGGTTTATGACTTTGATGGAAAGTCTTATGGTATTCCAGAATTGATGCAGAAATGGAAGGATGAACAAAGGCCATGGATTGTTGTTGCGGAGCACAACTATGGTGAGGGTTCTGCCCGTGAGCATGCTGCTTTACAGCCAAGATATTTAGGCGGAGAAATCATTCTAACTAAATCTTTTGCAAGAATCCACGAGACCAACTTGAAGAAGCAAGGTATGCTTCCATTGACTTTTGCCAATGAGGCCGACTACGATAAATTACATACTGGTGATGTTATTACTACTTTAAATCTCCGTGATATGATTAAGAAACATGGTGATAATGGAGGATTCATAGATTTAGAAGTCACCAAACGGGATACCGGCAAGAAGTTTGTCATCAAGGCCCGCCACACCATGTCAGCCGATCAAGTTGAGTGGTTCAAAGCCGGCTCTGCAATAAACTATATCAGAGATCAGGCTAAGAACTGATCATGTTACGCATAAGAACGTCTAGTTAATAAATTTACTATTAAGGTAATCAGCTGCTCTGCTTTTTGATATTGTTTTCTCTATCTTCTGTATTAAAATCTATTATAAATGAGCATATACATCAGTAACATAGAAAACTAATACATTAATGCGAACTATGAACCTATTAAAATTAAAAGTCCCTTCCGTACATTTTGCTCCCTTAGTAAACAAATCCAAGGATCTTACCAGAAACATGCTTTCTCTTAGCCTCCTCGTGATCCATGATACCAGCAGATGTGGTCAAGATGATGTAACCGAACTGTCTGGCTGGCAACAAGTTGTCAGTCCACTTCTCAATCTCGTTGATCTTAACGTTGAATCTTGGCTGAATAACACCAACCTTGTTCAATCTTCCATTCAACTGAACGACAACCTTACCAGATCTGTGGTCATCGATGTACTCGAATTCTCCAATGTATCCATGCTTCTGGATAACTCTCAAGAACTTGATGATCACCTTTGAGGATGGTCTGATCAAGACTTGTCTCTTACCGTTCTTCTCGGCGTTTGTGATGGTCTTCAAGGCGTCAGCCAAAACAGATGTTCTTCCCATTTTTGATTTCTAGATTGGTTGAATTGCTTGTATTCAAAATTAAGCGGAAGTGAACACGAACTCACTTTTGGAATAGTTCACCTTCGAATGTCTTCCATCTCTATACTTCAATTTTTCACTCCCATCCCATGAAGCGCGCGAACAAAAATTTGAATTGAAAAATTGGTTCGGGGGGGAAAAAAAAAAAATTAGTCTCTACAATTAACTCGACTACCTTCATCAAGTTTACATGTAACTACATGTAATATATATCCATTGATAGAAGACCAAGATACTACAAACTGACTTGATATATATATGTACTGGTAGGTTGATAATGTAGAATTGGGAAATAATTAAACTCTACAGAGATCTACAAAAAGGTCTTGAACACCATTTCTTCTCTACAAATATTCCTAATGTTGAATTATAAGAGGTGTGAGGTGTATATCTCAAATCACGTGTATCCAGCTTTCTTGAATTTTGATTTCTAGAAAAAATTTTATTCTCCCAGCCTGTGTACCCCAGCCTTAGTCGCGCTTAGGATGTGCACGAAAATACAGATTTCAATATATGAAGGCTCCATAACAGTGCTTACATTTACTTACTTTATCCTTTTCGTTCATATTAATTAACCAACAAGAAATACATTAAGATGCCTGTAAGTTGAAATTGATGCCATTTAGGTGGACCAACCATTATAACGTCTAGACGCCATATTGTTAAGAGCAGACATAGGGAGCGGAAGTTTAAAGATACAACAAGTAGCATTCAGTGGAAAGCATATGTGTGGATATTACAAAGGCTTAGGTGACACAAAATACCACACATTACGTTATTTTTCATGAAGTGGATTATCAAAGACGGTACATGCAATCAAGAATAGCCGGATTTTTTGCATATTGAATATTAATCAACAACTGTGTTCTAAAATAACTTTTACGGCTGGTCTATTTGAAAGAAATTTCTTATTGGAGGAACTGCAATACTAACAAATCTTTTAATATATTATGCAGTCCCACAAGACTTTCAGAATTAAGCAGAAGTTGGCTAAGCACCAGAAGCAAAACAGACCTTTGCCTCAGTGGATCAGACTTAGAACTGGTAACAAGATCAGATACAATGCTAAGAGAATCAACTGGAGAAGAAGAAAGTTGCATCTATGAGTTAGTTGCTATTTGCTAGAGGAAGCTGGCAGTTGTTTTTGCTTAATGGTGATCAGATTGATAAACATGCGGGTTATCACTGTGCCTTTGTAATATGGTGGGATTTACTATCAACTGTGTGATTTATCATTACAAACTTTTGGCCTGATGTTGCCTATACGTTTGCGATATCTCAAATTTTGTTGACACCTTACGGCGGGATTATTGTTAACTTTCTATCTTAGTCTTAATAAGTTTAATACATGTTCTTACATAGGTAATGTCTCTAGTTTTTTGTACGTTGGATGCTTTTGCAATAATCAGTGTGGGACGGGTGTACCTGCATTCATTGATCTCAATTTTAGTATGTCGTATGATAGTTTACTGCCTTACCTGGAATACTTTAATAAAATTTAAAAGCCCTGAAAATATTGAAGTGTTGGACCGACCTGAAAAGTTTTAAGAACTGAGACACCCGCAAAAAATTTTCCGCTATAAAAAGGATCAATTTTCCCGCAAAAAAACATCGACTTATGATTCCTAGTACGAACACCTGTGTAATGAAGAGACGGACTTAGACTTGCTATGGGTCTACACTCAGAATAATGAACATCATTCTTCTAAAGTGCTATGTTTTCTTATAGTTTTTTTTGCCTATAGGTTGAGAAATTTCTGATTATGATATGATTGGTTTTGCTTTGTATTGGGCGGCAGTAGCTGTCTGAATGAAGCAATTCTGATACCTCTCTGATTAAGAGGAATAAGAACTTACATGATGAACAAAAAATTTTTTTAAAAAGTCAAGCTAGATAGTATCTGATATCGATTTTCCGAATTTTTTAATTCGGTTCATGATAGATAATTTAGGGTCTTCTTCTGACAAGTTCTTACTTCTTTTACAGGATGTTCGTATTCAAGAATTATCAACTAATTAAAGGTTGAAATAAAAATAGTAGTATATAGTAGTGCCACTAACAGACGTAAACCACAAAATGACGAACAAATACCGGTTCAGCATAAATGAAAGGGTATATTGCCTATCTAACCATTCAGACCTGCTCCTCGAACACCGTTTCGATTGGTTTTTCCATTAATGCTGCATGTGAAACAATACTGACAGCTGAAGAACCAATGAGCCACATCATAGTGCTAACAGGAGAGGCCAGAAAACCTAATGGGAGCGAAATGATAAGTAATCCGGTGTATAATTGGGAAGTAGACAAACTACCGATCGGTAAATGAAGATCCTCTCCGTTCAATCTGGAAATTCCAAAGACACCGAGCCCAGTAAATAGTACAACAAACAATAAAAGACCGTTTGTAACGAGTGCATACACCGAGAGAAGAAGCACGATTGCAATATAGTTGGATTGGAAATAACCTATGTTGTAAAAAACCCTTTGTTTAACCTCGTTGAAATCAGCTGGTTTTGACACCCTCCGCACATCAAAAAATTCTTGTGGAGGTCTTATGGTCGAAAACTTTCCCTGTAGAGATGTGTACGTGTTCTGGAACAGAATAATATTTATTAGTATGAATGTTGTGCAGTGTAGTCAAACCTTGAATTCAAGAAAGTAGAACTTACCTTTATGTTCTCAACACTAAACGAATCAGCCAAAGAAGCGACCTTAAGTAAAGTTATGTGTTGTTAGTATGCACTGATCTGAAAAGCGTGTTGCAAGAATGATGACGAAACTTACATTGAGTCGTTGAACAGGAGCAAATAAATTAGACATCGCGCTTCAATATAACCTCTTGATATTGATGTGTTTAGAAGTTGCTCAGTGAATACAACGTGCAGTGAACAGGAGAAGACAGAAAAAAAAGTGCTACCGTGAAGTCTATCTTGCAAATATGTCTAAGCCTAGACGCCGTCTAGAAACTCGCGACTAAATGACTTCAACATTAAATAAATATAAATACGGTAATTTTTTTTCGAATTTCACCAAAAAAAGACCAGACCATCTGGACAGAGAGAAAAAGTAACAGAAGGGATTTGCTTGTTTATTTTCTTTTTAAAAAAGCTGTTTAGGGTTCATATTCAAATTATAAGTAGAAATTATGTACACGTGTATTTACAAAATTTAGAGAGTATTTTAACTCTTCAGATCACAATGCTTAGCATGCTGCCCTTATCTGTATGCCAGATATCATTAAGCATGAATCCTTTTTCGTTCCCCAGTCCAGCAACATTTTCAAGAATAAGTTCAGCATCATTCGAATCTGCATAATTTCTGAATCCAACTTCGGGTTGACTGCAATCCAGAGTTAGAATCTTGCTCTGGTGTTCGGAAGCAATCCTCGGCCTTTTAATGCTAGGATCGTATTGAAATAAACGGCAATATCTATGGCCGATATTCCCCACTATTGGATCTAGGACTATCATTCCTTGCTTCTCACCCCATCCCAAACCACCCACCACTATTTTATAAAATTGGTTTGTATAGTTAGTACGGGAGAATGGTTTTGCATCTTTCAAGTCTAAAGGGTCGATTAATTCCATGAAAACGTCCCGCCTGGAATTTTGTATTTCTTTATTCGCAATTAAATAGTCGGCAGCAGGCCGACCATTTATCTTTTTAATCATATTGGATGTAAAGTCGGTCACTTGAAAGCACCCGTCGTTATCAGATAAATTGGCACCCAGGTCTAGTTCCTTTAACTGATGAAATGCTTGTAACTTTATGCGATCAGTTTTTAGCAACGGAAGCTTGATCGAGAGACGGCTGCAGTTTTCCAAATTTGGCGCATGATGATCGTCATCATAGAAAAAGCTAGTATAATATTCCCCGTTTGTAAACAGAGTATTCGCTAGAGGCATGTTCAATAAATGGGACCCAGATGAGCATGCGATCTCTATATTTAGATTCGAATTCACCGATTTATCTTTCCAGTTTTTATCAAGTTGGGTAGGTGCAACAGCACTAAATGAACTTTTTACACTGCCAATACTTTCATTGCTGTTATCCGGAGCAAGTTCATAGTTCTCGATCGTAATCGGTTGATCAAACCATAATTCCGAAATAGCATTGCGTCTCCCAACAACGGTATCAACACAAGCTGTGACGATCTTTAGATTACTTGTATTCCGAGTCTCAATAATATTGTAAACATTTTCTATGGTTTGCTGTAGCTGAGATGGTGTTGTAAGTAATATCAACGAATGCTCGTTCTGGGATGGTCCGAGACGAAATTTCCGACTTGGATTTATTGTTGTTCTGAAAGATAACGAACGTCTGAAAATTTGAAATCTGAACATGGATATCCTGTAACTTCAGATCTACCTATCTAACCACTAGTGAGTAGATTAGAAAGCAAAATGGGTTGTTCATGTAACATATACTTCTTAATCGATAACAAAAAATAATATTTGAGCACTTTTCCCCTAGAGCAAAAAAAAAAAGCACATAAACATACCAACTTCAGCCCCAATAGTACTTGTAGACTCATCCTTTTCTTCATTTCTTTACGGCTACAGTTTTCTTTGCAAAGATTTTAATTATATTACCTTATCGAAAAAGCGTACTACACATGAGCATCAACTAAACCGAATAATTGCATGATGATTCCAAGTCAAACAAGGGACTCACACGTATGATTCATATTCTGAAACGGTATCTTCAAAAAATGAGAATGGCACTCACTTTAAAAATGCCATCAACAGTAAAATAAGCACGCGAATAATCCAAAAGATTGGTTTGAAAGCAGCAGCAACAATAGTGAGAAGATAAATTCTTCATTTAAGCTTCTTCTTTGGTCTCAACTGGTTGCAGTGACCGCACTTTCTCTTTCTGCAGTTGTGAGCTCTTGGTGGCAATCTGGCGTAGCACTTTCTGCAAATAGCCTTGTCACAGTTGTACTTGGAAGCCAAAGCCTTAAGGGATGGCTCAATGATACCTCCTCTCAATCTCAAGACCAAGTGAAGAGTTGACTCCTTTTGGATGTTGTAGTCAGACAAAGTTCTGCCATCCTCCAACTGCTTACCGGCAAAGATCAATCTCTGCTGATCAGGTGGGATTCCCTCCTTATCCTGGATCTTTTGCTTGACATTGTCAATGGTGTCTGAAGACTCCACCTCCAAGGTGATAGTCTTACCCGTCAAGGTCTTAACGAAAATTTGCATTTTTCTGTATCGAAAAAATAATGTCTGTTAGTACGAATACTCATCGTCTTTAAAATAAATTTTCTGATTTCTGTGCAGGTGCGTTTGCTGGGTTCAACCAAGTGAAAAGTTTGCCATCAGGAAGAATAAGTATTCTAAAGCTTCAAAGTTTGACATCTCATGATGATATAGAATAACCAGTGAAAACAATAGGTCGCCATCAAATAGTCTTACATGACTAACTGTTTCCAATATTAGCTAACTAAGTATGTAATACCGTCTATGTTATCCTTGTCAAGGTGAAGTAATCTAATCCATTTGCAACATCTGTTTATTAACAACCATACCAACCAAAAGCAAACATTCATCTAAACACATAATCACACTCTTGTGTTACTTACGATTTTTGTTATGCGAATGATCCGTTACTAAATTATAATAAATTATACGAAGGATTTGACGTTGAAACAGCAGCTTAAAGTCGCTCCTCAACTTGGAACCTACTGGCCTCAAATCCGTACGCACTACAAAGTGCCATCAAAAAAAAAATAAAAAAACGGAACTCGAAAAATTTGAAGTTAATTAGTTTAAGGGTTTGTACCCCTTATGTGATCACGTGATGCATATCGAAATTGTTATAATATTTGTGGTGTACGGGTGCAGTGCTTGGGAGTACTACTTCTTTGTCAGTTGTAATCCCTTCGGTACTTTTCTGTATAATAAATAGTATTTAGTGGCCATCAAGCAACATATATTGAACTTCAATAATTTGTGAAAAATGCATAGAAACTTTTCAAATTAAAGCCAGCATCGAAAAGGAGGTCTTTGTTGTTAGTTTCTTAAAGGAATATAACTACTGTCAAATAAAGGGAAGGAGCCTCCCTCGATTTATATTTATCTATTTGTTCCCTTATATTTTAAATAATGTATGATATGCTACTAAATGTAAAAACATAAACTTTGATAGATACTTTGGTATTATACAGAAAGTAAACTGTAAATAATTATGGTTATCTTTAGTAAAATATGAAATTGTTATATCGAATTTATTAGAACTCAAAAATTATGAATTTTATTCTTCCGATCAACATAATACCATATTTTTCCAAGATTTCAACGGTTTTACAGGACATATAATTATATACAACATTTCAATCATTTTCTTCATAGTTTGAACATGTACACAAAGATAATATGGGTTACGATCAGGGGAAAACATAAGTTAGCAAAATATTCTTGCTAGTAAACCGCTCCAACAGATTTCAGTCCCTGATACGGAAGTGTCCTTCAAAAAAAAAGAAGGGGGAAAAAAGCGACTCGGAAATACGTCGCCGACGTTACCGCTTGAGCTTACGGCACCTTAAGATAGCCGTTCGCACAAAAGAATGAATAAATCGTCCCTCAATGCCCCATTCATTCAAGATTTTATAAAACAATAGTCCCAACGGCTTTCAGTAAAACGGTGCTACTACTATTTCTTGTGAGATGAGTAAGCAAAGGGTGGCCTTTCCAACTCGAGGCTTTAAATTCTCATGTGTGACAGGGTATGCATACGAGCTGTAATGAATACATCTTTTAGTTTCATTTGTAACTAAATTCAAGAACCTATAGACAATAATTTGAGATTCAGAGGAAGGTGTCAGAACATATTTGAATGTAAGCTGTAGCTTTGTCTGAAATTGGGAGCTGACACTTTGTAATTTGGAGGTTCCGCTACCAGCGGAAAGCCGCTTTATTTTTTAAGCATTCGCGATACAATAAGAATTACATTATGTACAGTACAGCAGGCACGTCTGATTTATTTGCCTGATTTTCCTGAACATAAAAGAGACCAATGCCATTCCAAAAAAGTGGCCCCAAAACACAACTAAGACTCGTTTAGTTTTTGTTCGACCTTTCTAATCATTCAGTATATGTTTAAAAGGTTTGCCGGCACATTCTGGTATTTTGCTAAACCTAAAAAGACCTTTTCACAACTCTCACCCTCAACATTTTGGAACATGTCTACATTCTCAAGATATCCAAACATCTCACCCCATTTGGCTGAGATTGTGAAACCCCATTTACCAAAGGATGGGTCACCCGAAATTGATCCATCGACCAAGTCAAATTATTACAATTTCAAGGTCGAGCATTTGTACCTCGATTTAGCCGTGAGATTTGATAAGAAGCGTCTTATTGGTTCAGCTTCTTTTGATATCAAGGCTATTCAAGACTCTGGTAACATTATTCTGGATTCATCGTTCTTGAATATCAAGGATGTTTTCATCAATGGCGAAAAGACATCATTTACTGTGAAGCCAAGAGAGGAGCCACTAGGCTCTCCATTTGTTATTAATTATTCAGTGAGAATAAATGATTCATTTAAGCTGAAGGTGGATTATGAAACAACTGATAAATGTACTGCATTACAATGGCTAGACCCAGAGCAAACGGATGGTCACAAGCTACCATATCTGTTCTCACAGTGTGAACCATCACACGCTCGATCTTTCTTCCCATGCTTTGATACCCCCTCAATAAAAGCACCTGTATCATACCATATAACTTCTCCATTAAATACATTGGTTTCCGGCTTGTTGTCAGACAAGAAGCCTTCTTCCAGTGATCCAAAACATTTTGTTTATCACTATGAACAGCCTGTTCCTATTCCATCCTATTTGGTTTCCATAGCATCCGGTGATATTGTGGGTGCAAAAATTGGACCTCGATCTACCGTTTACTCAGAACCTTCCTTCATTGACAAATGCCAATATGAGTTTGAAGCTGACACTGAAAAGTTTATTAAGACTGCTGAGGATTTGGTGTTTGAGTATGAATGGAAAGAGTACAATGTTCTAATCCTACCGCAGTCGATGCCGTTTGGTGGTATGGAACATCCAAATTGTACCTTTGCCACACCCACCTTGGTTTCCGGTGATCGCGAAAATGTTGATGTCATTGCTCATGAACTTTCTCACAGTTGGTCTGGAAATTTGGTCACCAACTGTTCGTTTGAACACTTTTGGTTGAATGAAGGCTGGACTGTTTATCTTGAGCGCCGTATTATTGGAAAACTGCATGGTGATAAGTATAGAGACTTCAGCGCTATCATTGGATGGACAGATTTAGTTAATGCGATTGATGCCATGGGTGACACTGCCAACAGATACAGCAGCTTAATTCAAGACTTAAAGGATGGAACTGATCCTGACGATTCGTTCAGCGATGTACCATATGAAAAAGGCTCTAATATGCTTTACACAATTGAAAAAACACTGGGTGGAAAAGAGCAATTTGATCCCTTTATCAAATACTACTTTAGGAAATTTAAGTACAGTTCATTGGATACATATCAATTCTTAGATACTCTTTACGGCTTTTATGCTGACAGAAAGAATATTTTGGATACAATTGACTGGCAAAGATGGCTATATGGGCCAGGATTACCACCAAAGCCAAAGTTTGATACTGAACTTGTTGACCAATGCTATAATCTATCTGACAAATGGATCAAAGTTGCATCAACAACACCAGAACAGCTTGAGTCTATATTTGATCCATCTGATATTAAGAACTTCTCATCCAATCAAAACTTGGTCTTTTTGGATACGTTGGTTGGCTCTGATGGCGATGACGGATTTCATTGGAATTCATCAAGTGGAAGAAAAGCAGTTGAAGTTATGGGAAAGAAGTATGCAAATTATGAGACATCTCAAAACGCCGAGGTTCTTTTCCGTTGGTTCAGAATTCAGTTGACTGCAAGGATCGAATCTTCTTATATTAAATTGGCTGACTGGCTTGGAACAGTTGGACGTATGAAATTCGTGAGACCTTCTTACATCTTGTTGAACAAGGTTGATAGAGCTCTTGCCTTGAAAACATTTAAAAAGTTTGAAGCAGGCTATCATCCTATATGTCGCTCGATGGTTAAAAAAGATCTTGGTTTAGCATAATATATACATTGATATGTCTATTTATAGCATATGATAAATGCTGTTGGTTATCTGTAGTGCCTAGACATATCACTCAATATTGCAATGAAATTTCCATTTACGGAGTGTTACACGAAAATATTGTATTAATTACTCTTACTTTATTAAAGTGCATATTTCCAGTAGTGCTGTGTGCCTCATATAATATTTTGCTATATTTTACCTCTGATCTCTCCTTTTCAAATTCGCAAAAACACACACGAAAGTGTGAGTTGTTACGCATGTTTCACACCAAAAAGTAAAATTCATCTTCTATCCAAAAACTACAAAACAATAATATACAAAATGTGATGAAATACAAAAATCCAATCATTCGCTCATGGACTTGTCGCCATCTCCATCCGTGTCGGCATCCGAACCATGTTTTGAGTCTTTGACCGCAGATTCATCGTTATCCTTATCAGCGGCATCAAAATCCTCATCACCAAGGTTTCCAACAATAGCAAGCATCTCATCATCGTCCACAAGATGCCATAAATTCAAGGATTGATATCTATATATACATTCCTTGAAAAGATCTTCTGTAAAACCTTTACCAATGCAAGCATTTCTGAGAGCTGCGACTGACACGATTTTCTCACCGGACTGCCTGATTTTTTCCCTGATGAGATTGAAAACTTTGGATGAATCCGATTCACTAAGATTATCCGATTCATCTATGTTATCACTCAAACTTTGGCGAGCCACATTCACCAATCTCAAAGCTTCGTCAATATCTTCTGTGTCAACCTCATTGCTAAATCTCACTCTTGCCAAAGCTTGCGACAACCGCAAAATACCCAATAATGTTCTTGGGGTTGTGTGACCAAAGTAGAATTTAGAAAATTCATATTTCTTACTCTCCTTCCTCATCTTCACGTACTGTTGAACAACATAGTCACGAACTTCAGGAGTAATGACAGGCCTAAACCTTCTAGCTATGGAAATAAACTGTCTCATTGTTGTTGCATCTAATGGTTCTAGAGCACTAGCCGGCTGTTTGTTGTACATATGAACATATGCAACGTGTTCAGCTAACCGCTCATCTTGTTCCCTGTCTGGTTTATCCAAAATGACAAACATGATATCAAATCTGGACATAAGTGCAGCAGGAAGATTTATATTCTGGAATGGTGATAACTTCGGATTGTAACGGCCGTACAAAGGGTTAGCGGCTGCTAATATTGAGGCTCTTGCATTCAAAGTTGTGGTAATTCCGGCCTTGGATATGGATATCGTTTGTTGCTCCATAACTTCATGGATAGCAGTACGGTCACTTTCGTCCATCTTATCAAACTCATCAATACAGCAGACACCGTTATCGGCTAACACCAAAGCACCACCTTCTAAAACCATTTCATCGGTAATAGGGTCTCTCATAACAGCAGCAGTAAGACCCACCCCCGATGAACCTTTACCAGTTGTATAAACACCTCTTGGAGCCAGCTTTGAGATCGACTTCAAAAGCTGTGATTTGGCAACACCGGGATCACCCATTAAAAGAATGTTGACGTCACCTCTAATTCTCATACCATCATTCATCTCCTTTGTGACACCACCAACAAGCAAAAGCAAAAGAGCCTTCTTAATGTCAAGATTTCCATAAATTTCAGGTGCAATGGAAGAAGCCAATCTTTCGTAAAGATGACCCTGAGAGCGAATTTCAGACACCTTCTCCTCAACCTCTGGGGTAATTCCCAAGTTTTCATATTTCCTCTTATGCTGCTTGACACTCTGTGCTAATAGATATGTTTCTGTAAGTAAGCCTGCCTTCCATGCTTTGTAGGCAGTATATGGGACAGGTAAAAATATACCTGCAACATCCACAATATCACCAGGATCCATGGATCGCACCAAAGTTCCAACAACGTGAATATTTAACATTCTTGGGATTTGTCCCACCGGAACTTGACTGGCCAATTCCTGAATTTTCACATCTTGGAATGGCAAGAATTTAGAGGCCCTTGTGGATGGGAAAAGATGGCCCCTGTGTTGGTTGCTCATACACTGCGGAGAATTACATTCTGTTAATGGTGTGAAGGTGTTGGATGTAACCTCTTGAAAGATCTCATATCCACAAGTATCACAAGTGTATGCATTAACCTGAACAGCTGGTTTAACATCCGAAACTCTGGTAACAATGCCCCGTACCGTAATCAATTTACCCAAGTGGCTTCCTCGGACTTCTCTCACAGCCAATGCTTTTCTAGGGCCTTTCAAAGTTGCACCAGTAGGAGGGCGGAAGTAGAGATTGTATCTTCTGGTTAACTCAGCTGGGAATAGATCGGCCGAACCTTCAACATCTATTGCTGCTCTCTGTTGCTGTTCAGCATTATCACCAACTAAACCACTATTTGCCAATTCTTGCTGATGCTCTTCTATAAGGCGGGCATTTCTAAGCTTTCTCTGATGAATGATAACATCAAGTACATCATCCTTATGCGATAGGTTCACTGTAGGATCAGGCATGATCTCATCGATAACTTCAGAAAACAGGTTGACAAAATGTTCCGTATTTCTCATAACAATATCGGTCAGGCTTCCGGAAGAACGACCAGCCGGTCTTTGGGTTTCCTCATAAGTTTTCACATCATCCAGATCAATATAAAGGGCAGTTAATTCTCTATTGGCCACTCTTTGTAAAAGATGCATATATTTTGGTCCCTTACCAACACCCTGTAAATCTTCGTCATCATGTTCCAATTCCGCAGCACTGTGATCATATAGACCTTCTGCGGATTCTTCCTTGGCTTCTTCAAGAGATTCCGTCGATTTGAAGTGTTGTAGGAAATCACGTATTTCTTCTTTTAAATCTCCATAGTTAATATTCATTTGCACTGCCGGTAGCACAACACCACCCGGTGCGGAAGCAGCTAATGTAGCCATTTTATGATTGTTGGCTCTTGAAATAAGATGATGCTTGTGGGTGAACAAATGGTATAATTATCAATCAAGGTTCAGAAGTCTGCGGTGAATTCTAACTTCACGTAAAAGAAAAAGTATCTTCGTCTCGCTTCGGGACTTTTTTTTTATGAAACATACAGGGGGGGTTAGCATTATATTTCCAGCATCATTCAGTATGGTAAAAAAAAAAAGGTTAGTTATTCGCTCTTAATAATTATTATTCTATTTGTGGAAAATTACATACATGAAGCTTACAAAAAAATTTCCAATTCGGTGAAAATTCACGCGTCAAAAGAAATGTGCTTATGCGCATCAGAGATATTTCATATTTGAGGCTAAACATATGTTACGTCGATCGACCCAGCTGGCGGCTTTAAAACAAGAAGAAAACAAAGAGCATTCGATATAAAAAAAAATGGGAGGAGGACCTTACGCGAAAGTTTTTTCCAGTCTTTTCCATCTGTAGTTTTCTTTTATTTTCTTTCGTAGCCCCGTTTGATAGGGCTAGACCCTTCCTTAGTCATTTTGTCGCAATATGCCTTTTATATTTATTTCCAATAGTTTCTCTAGGGTTATCTTGATCTCTTTTACTTTATCAATAAAATTTATGACAGAATGAATTGTACGGCAAAACACCGGAAGGAAAACAACTATAATAAAAGTGTAAAACCTAAGCACTTCTCCTTATCTAACAACACACACAAGATCGCACAAAATCGAACAAAGATCTCTTTTTTACTGGAGTCTATTAAGTTTCAGGGAAAGATTTAGAGCTTGAAAAAATTTACTCTAAAAAATTAAACAATGCCAAAGAAGAACAAAAACAAAGAAAATTTATTTATTGATTGTTGCTCGCAGTGACGTAAACCCAAGCATGCATTTTCATTGGTCAGTACTACTTGCGTATGATTCAATAGCCCTCTTTCGGGCAGCTTCATGTTCTCATACCCAGCAGACCACGTCAAATCAATCAAATTCATACTAGAAAATTACGTTGCAGGCAGTAAACAAGTAATACGTGACTATTTTTTGAAACCTTGCTCGACTATTTAAAGGTTGCCTTTTTCCCTCTCCCCCGTTGCAACCTATAACTCGCAAAATGTTTTTTCTTCTTTTTCATTCGTCTCTTTCTACTGTATACTTCTGACGCCAATCTTTTCTTGCTTCTTCATTCTTTGCGTGGATAGTTACCGAGTGCGGATACAATCCATCATTGTTAGCAATCGCTTTTACATTTTTACTTGAGCTAATTACTTTCTGTTTATACTTTATTCAAAGAGAGAATATCTCACACATTTCTTAAAAAAAGTAACCATAAAAGAAGAACACACAATTAGTAGAAGAACCATAGAGGATCAACAAAAGACAACAAGAAACATCAGTATGTCGCTGTTCAAATTATTTGGAAAAAAGCATGATTCTGATCGGCAGCATGATGCGAAGCTCTCCCATAGTGCGGAGGGATCGACCACAGTAAAAGACCTAGCAAAGTCGAAGATTGCACCCAGTGGTGAATACTTTGAAAATTTGGACGATAACAGCCGAAAGTCAACAGGTCAGTACGAAAATAAAGGCACAAGATTTCAAAAAATCCAGCCAGTAGACGATGAAGACACCGATGATGATGAGGTGCAGGAAGATAAAGTTTCAGGGCTTATCATCTTGCTTACACTTACTGCCTCCATTTCCGGTTTCATGTTTGGCTATGATACCGGTTATATTTCGTCGGCATTAGTCTCGATTGGTGGAGATTTGGGCAAAACATTGTCATATGGAGAGGAGGAATACATTACTGCTGCCACTTCCTTGGGTGCATTGATTGCATCAATTTTGTCTGGCGTGCTTGGGGATTATTTCGGAAGAAGACCGATTTTAATGCTCTCAAACATTCTTTTCGTCATTGGGGCTATTGTTCAATGCGCTGCACATTCAGTTTGGATGATGATTTCAGGAAGACTTGTCATGGGATTCGGTGTCGGAATTGGATCTTTACTGGCTCCAGTTTTCATTTCGGAGCTTGCCCCAAGAAAGTACAGAGGCCGTTTGGTGATAATAAACTGTTTTGGTACTACAGGAGGCCAATTAGTTGCCTATGCTATAGGTGCTGGACTTTCCAGGGTTAAAAATGGCTGGAGAGCCGCCGTTGGAATATCTATGTTTCCACCCCTTCTTCAGTTTCTGGCATTTCTCTTTTTCCTTCCAGACACACCAAGATTCTTAGTTATGAAGGGCAGAATTTCACAGGCGCACGGAATACTTATGAAAATATATCCGGATGCTACAGAGGAACAAGTCAATTCATCCATAAAAGAACTCCAAGAATTGAATAGAGCATTACCTGGAGGTAATGTCTTACAGAGACTATGGTACGGTGTTAAGTTGCTCCATACATCAGGACCAGCCTTTAGAGCTCTATTCATCACATGCGGAATGCAAGCCCTTCAGCAATTCACGGGTTTCAATTCATTGATGTACTTCTCCGCCACGATTTTCAAAGCAGTCGGATTCAAGGACTCCACTGCGGTTTCCATAATAGTTGCTGCAACCAACTTCATATTTACTGTGGTTGCATTTTTTATCATTGATAAGGTTGGTAGAAGACGTTTGATGCTAGCCAGTTTGTACGGTATGCTAGCATTTCTGGTGTTGAATTCAGTGGCATTTCATTTTCTTGACATTACATTTCATGGTAGCGATGCAATCGTGAACTCATCTGATAGTCATACTTGGGGTATTGTGATTATTATAGCCATGATTGGTTATGTTGCATCCTATGCCGTCGGATGTGGTAATGTTCCATGGCAACAAGGTGAGATGTTTCCACAAGCAGTTCGTGCATTGGGTTCATCCTATGCTACTGCAACTAACTGGACAGGATCTTTAGTCATTTCAGCCACATTTTTAACAATGCTTCAGAACATTTCGCCTACTGGTACTTTTGCTTTGTTTGCTGGTTTAACACTGCTATCCATTATATTCATTCTACTTTTCTTCCCAGAACTATCTGGTATGAGCTTAGAAGAGTCCCAAAAGGTTTTAACCGGTGGTTTTCATATAAGGGAATCCATGAAGATTGCCAAAATGAGAAAGAAGTATGGTAATAAAGTTCCACTAAGCGTTATGGAAAAGCCCGAGAGCGGAGTCGAAGACATGGCTTGAAGTTAACATGATATGATTTAAAAATGTATCACATACGGAACTCGCTGCATGTCCATATATTTTTATTGAGGTAGTCCGATAGACTACACATAACCGTGAACTTATCTGAACAGCTGTAGAAAAGAAAAAAGAAGGTACTCACAATGCGCTGTGAGGTGCTTTATAGTCTTTTTGCAGTTTTTACTTCTTAGTTTTCCTTTTCAAATCTACATAAATACTTTTCACTTTATTTCTAAATAAGCTATTCTTTTAATTAAATGATGAGTTTGTCAAATGATCACGTCTAATTCTAAAACCATATACTGAAATTAGAATTGGTATTTTCTATTCGGATGCCGTGAAATTTCAGAAGCCAAATTTGATTTTCACGTTCTGAGGCTTGACACTTTTTAGTTCCCCAACACTTTTTTCCGATATTCCGGGTCTCGGGATATTTACCGGTCCTGAGGACTAATAGACTAGCAAGAAACTGGAGAAGAAAATTTTACACTCGGTAAACAAACCGAGGGGCAGAGGGGAGCAAAGCAAATTTCTGGCGAATCAGCACAAGAGGTGAGAATCAAAAAAAAGCTAATTCAACTCCCCTTGATTTTAAAACAAGAAATATTTAGATTTAAATATGTGTACTTTTGCACGTAAATCTAAATTGTCACAAATCACAGCTGTTCTCTTCTTTTGGAATTATCCAGGACCTTTACATTCTTTTATATTTTGAATTTAATCGAACGCTAAATTTCTGTGGGCTACTGACAGGAAAGGTATATTCACAGAATGCCGTCAGAATACCCCCAAGGGTCATCGAAAAAGATACACAGGGTCAGCGAGACTACACAGAGAACAGATGATATAACAGATATACAATTTTCGCCAGATTTTGGTACAAGGATTGAGCCTTTTCCAGATGAGGACACGACCTCAACAGTGATGGTGCTGGAAAATGAGAAGCCATCACTGATGGTTTTATTTTTAACCTTTTTGGCTTCCATCTCTGGTTTTATGTTTGGATATGATACCGGTTATATTTCATCTGCATTGGTGTCTATCGGGGACAGTTTCGGCAAAACATTGTCATATGGTAATGAACAATTCATTACGGCTGCCACTTCACTTGGTGCCTTGATTACCGCCATTATATCTGGATTAATCGTTGACTATTTTGGCAGGAAGCCAGTTTTAATGGTTTCTAACATCTTATTTGTTATTGGCAGTGTTATTCAATGTGCTTCACATAATGTGTGGACAATGATAATTGGAAGGTTGATAATGGGTTTTGGTGTTGGAACTGGATCATTGATTGCCCCTCTTTATATTTCCGAATTAGCTCCAAGCACATTTAGGGGTAGATTAGTTGTGCTTAATGTTCTTGGAATCACAGGGGGCCAACTTATTGCATATGCCATTGGTGCAGGATTAGATTCAGTGCATAATGGCTGGAGAATAGTGGTTGGCATATCTATTATTCCTCCGGTGATCCAATTTGCTTCATTTCTCTTCTTACCGGATACACCTAGGTTTTTGGTGATGAAAGGAAAATTCGATCTTGCAGCCAAAGTCATCAACAGGATTTATAACGGTGCAACACCGGAATTAGTGGAAGAAAAAATACGGGAATTGCAGATCGCTAATTCAGAGATTCCTGGTAGAAGTGTACTTCAAAGGTATAAATATTCTCTCATTAAGATTCACACAGTTCCATCTAATTTCAGGGCATTGTTTCTTGCCTGTGCCCTTCAAGCTATTCAACAGTTTACAGGTTTCAACTCTTTAATGTATTTCTCTGCCACAATATTTAAGGCGATCGGCTTCAACAACTCTACAGCCGTGTCAATTATTGTTGCAGGAACAAACTTTGTTGTCACCTTACTTGCATTTTTTGTTATCGATCGTGTTGGACGGAGGCGGATGCTATTACTTTCGCTCCCATTAATGATGATTTTCCTTATTTTGTGTGCTGTTGCATTTCATTTTATTGATATACACTTTGAAAATCATTCCGCATATGTTAATGGGTCAGTCTCCAAATGGGGGATTGTTGTTGTCATCGCAATGATTCTTTATACCGCTTCTTATGCAATTGGAATTGGCAATGTTCCTTGGCAGCAATCTGAACTATTCCCACAGTCTGTTCGGGGACTTGGAACATCATTTTCTACGGCAACGAATTGGGCTGGATCACTCGTTATTTCGGCCACTTTCTTAACAATGTTGGAAAATATTACGCCCACCGGTACCTTCGCTTTATTTGCTGTACTTTCAGCATTGTCGTTTGTTTTGGTGTACTTCTGTTACCCAGAGCTTTCAAACCTAAGTTTGGAAGAAGTTGAAATGGTTCTTACGGGAGGTTTCAATATTAAAGCCTCTGAGAAACTTGCAAAGAAGAGAAAGAGACAACGGATCAACAATAAAATGAAAGACCAGGATAAACCAAGCACCCAAATCAATGCTGCATGAGTCTGATTTTATAGTAATTAGACGCATGCACTTTTTTCTTTTTTTGAAGAATAGCTATATTTATATTTAAATAATAATAATAATAATGAAGGTAATATTATATCTAGTGTAAACCGAACTAGCATCCAACATCAGATAACTCTTCCAAGCCATTTTCCCTACAATTTTTATAGCCACTTCGAATATCAAAAACTTTCATAACTTCAGATGAAAACGATGAGAAGAAAAATTGGCGCCGAAAAGCCAGCAGTTCTAGTACTTGTTGAATTTACTTATGAAATATTGTAGATGCTGAAATGCCCACATACGAAGCCATATAAAATATTGTGGTAATTCAAGCTCAATTATTGAACCAAGACCACACCAAGAAATTTAAAATAAAAAGATACCATTAATAGCATCCAAAAACAAAGTGAATGCAGGTAGGTTTAGGAATCTGTTCTATGAATTGTGGACATTACGAGAAATAATGAACGAGAGAGGATTCTCAAAATCCTGAAAATTGTTGATTAGCCATTTAAGAAGACCAATTTACTTCACATATTTCATATTACTAATTGGATGCTATTAAGGTTCAGAGGAGAAATTATCAAAGTATTAAAATAAAAGAGTAAAATATCAAACACCTGAGTTTAACAGTAAGGTATTAAGGTGAAAGCCACCTATGTCAACAGGTCTACATGTCATGTATATTAGCGTTGAATATATAATAATTAGGGCTTATTTTAAACTACTCAGGCGCGACTATCGACGTGTATCTTACCAATTATATGAATTGTCAGTGTGCCTTGTAACTATTATATATGAACAAAGCAGATCTACCGTAATGCGGGAGCAAAATTTCGGCGGTATCCGTGTTCGATATAATTAGTAATAAGGACCGGTGTAAATTTATTTCACAATAGGGAAAATAACAATAGCACTCCTATGTTACCGTTTAAATGATTGCGGTTTAAATTCATCCCAAATCGTATAAAGAGGGATGTTATTTCGGAAGCAGATTCAGCTGTGGAAAACCAATAAATAGATGTTTGTCAATTTACCGATATCGTATTTCTTATCGTTTTGTTGTTGAAGAACAGGCAAGTTGTATCAGTCATGACAGACCAAGGAACGTGCTACTTATTGCTTCCATCGCCAAGGAACTCACTCCTTCCAGATTTAGCGCACTATCTAGGCTTAAATATTACTTTTAAGGACAACAAAGATCCTCATTATCTTGAAACTTTTCCCCTTCATAGAGCTCCATCATTTGAATCAAAGGATGGATTTAAACTACATGAAGCAATGACAATATTAAAATACTTTATATCGCTTCGGCCGGTGGATTGCAAGTACAATTTCTTTGGACACAGCAAGCGGGAAGAAGCTCAAGTTTGGCAATGGGTATCATTCACAAACTCAGATTGTATAGTTGCATTAGTTGATTATCTTGATAAGCCAATGACTCCAGAAGGAAAGAAAGCAGCATGGAAGTGGTCCGAACAAAATGCGCAAGAGTTCGAGAGACAACTAGAAACGACTCCCTATCTCGTTGGATCCGAAAAAACCTTAGCAGATATTTACGGTGTCCAACTCTTCATATGGGGTTTTCAGGTTTGTTGGTATAAAGATTGGTTGGCAAAACATCCAGCCATTGAAAAGTGGTTCCGGAAAATCGTTGACAACGATGAAATTGTGTCTCGGACATACAAAGGCTTTGGACCCGAAAAATGATGTGCGGGTGAAGTTGTGAATATTATTGTTGCTATAGTTGTTACTGTTATTAATAAATTATGATTGACTTATTATTAATTTTGAGCTTTTCATAGGTTCCTCCTACTTTGAGGACATAGTGCTAGAGCGTACGCAGTCTCAGAAGAGATCGAATGTTTGCAGGATTACCGATCTTGACGCGAAACGCGACTTCCTGATTTTTATTTTTATTTTTTTTTTAACTTCATCTTGTTTGTATTAATCAATTTCACGTTAAGATATCCAAGTACATAACTCAAAACACGGGAAATTATCACAGTAAATTTGGGTGAAATCTAGCATGTCATTTATACCACATCTTAGGCGGCCAATTGGAACGAAAGTTAAAGGCTCAGAGGATCATGTTCGGTTTGCCGATGAACCTGAAACGAGATATAGTAGGACTGGAAGACACCCAACTAGATTGACAAGACACGAAAAAGAAGCCAGAAAAGAAGACGCTTTGAGGTTTCTTCGCCGACGCAATGAAAACCTGGATGGATTAATGGATAATGGTGGCATATCTAGGAGGCTTCGAACATCATCATACGCAATAGATCATCCAATACACAGGGATAGGGACCTCAACAAACGTACATATGAATTAATGAGAGAATCACCAATAAGGCGAATACCAAATCCACAGAGCTTGAACAATGATACTGTTTTACGTAGTGTACGGAGAGAGGCAAGTTCAAACCTTCCAATATTAAATAATAGGAAGTTCACGACCTCCACCACAGAAAGTCCACGGAAGAGACACGGAGGATTACTGGATTCCTTATCTTCAGTTGGATCTCGATTACTCAATGCTGCATTGTTTAATGAGAGGAAGGAAGACAGAAAAATGAGGGATAATGATAGGAATATCAATACTGACAGCCTAGTTGAGAAATGGGATAAGGAAGAGTTGAAACGCATTAATGCTAATAATGAGCTTGAACGACAAATAAGGCAGAAAAGAAGATTATTGGAACAACTGAATTCAAGTATAAGAAGATCTGAGTGGAAGGACCAAGACACACCCACGCGGGATGAGTTTAATAAGTATGATCTTGAAGCTAAAATGGACAAACTAGAAAACGCTATTAAAACTTTACATGGTAGTACGTCAAAAGAAGATGTTCTAAAAGAATTAGGGGCAATTAGACAAGAACTCTTAGGCATGAAAAGTAGACAAGAAAGCAATAATATGAAGTTTGAGTCGAGAATGGAAGAATTACAGCTAGAGGCCCAGTTAAATCTAAGAAGGTACAAGAAGATGCTGGAGGATCTAGGACGGAAAAGAAATGAAATAGAGAAGCAGAAAGATGAAATGATTAAAATGTTAAGGCAAGCAGTTAGGAAGAAGAGGAAAAGAAGAGAGGTTAGTGATAGTGGAAGCGAGGAAGAAGAAGAGGAAGAAGATGACGATTATGACTTCCCTGCCGGTAGCAAAAGCCGTGATTACGATAAGGATAATATAAATTTGAGCAGTGATTCAGATTCGATCTCCGAGTTCGAGAACGAAAAATCGCCTAAACATACTTCAAAGTTGTCACCAACTCACACAAGGGGCCGAAAAAGAAGAAAGACAACCTCGAGTTCGATTCGATCTAAACTAAATAAAATAACGAAGAGAATGAAGAGTATGGAACATGACGTTAGCAATAACAGGCATCAGGCCAAAAAATTACAGGAGGAAATTTAGAAACGGTGCTCCTTTCAATTGAATAGATATGCACATATTTAACGAACGACTGTAGGGACAATTGGTAAACATCTCCATCGGATGAAAAGCTGACAATTTGCTTAAGTTGTCCTCTCAAGATGTACTAAGACATTTATTGGCAAAGTTAAATTGACCCGTCGATGAATAAGTAAAAGAATAAATAATACCTTTTCGAAACTGCTTCTTTCAAAGTATGAAGCAGCATCAATGCTAATTCACAGCAATAATAAAGTCTGGATTTTCCTCTGAAAGTTTAGCAATTAGCTCAGCCTGCTCTATAAGAATCCCGATTAGATTAATTTGAATTTGTATGCTTTAAGTAGAAAAAAAGGGAATATTTGGATGAAAAATTCAGATTAGGCATCAGTCGAGTCAATTTTTTTTTACGAAGCCCTGATGAAATGATGAATGCGGTACGTGGTAGCTGCGGTGCATTGTATTTTCTGCGATTTGTAAAATTTATCGCGATGATGGTTTTCTGCACTGATGCGTAAGTAAACCACGGTGTGTGAATAAATTTCTTTCAGTTGGTATGCTGCCCAATTTTTTTTTTATTTATCCTTGCAAGTACATATTATTAGTCGCGGCTGGCCATCTACAAATTTTGGGCGGCCCTATTATCTGGGTTGTTTATGTATGCCGACCTGCTATTGTTGGAATGGCATGGGGGCAGTTAGTTGCTCTCGTGTTTTCCCTGGTGCCCAGACGCACCCACAACATTTGTACCGAAAATGTTTTTGGAGCGTAATATTTTTACTAACATACCTAAAATTCCGTTGCCACTAATTTAACTTAAAATTTCATTTCGATAAACATACCGTCTCTGATCGGAAATCCAACGTAAATTTTATTTTAGATCTCGCCTTTGTCTTTCTTTTTCTAGGCACAGAGTGAAGTTAAGCAACACGATCCGAACTCACTTTTAAAAGTTGGAGCCAAGGGTATCTTCTTCATATACTCTCGTGATTCACATTCTGCACAAGTGTGTGACATTCGACTGTTTGATCTATACCAACGTTACAGCTCATACAGCCTCGTTACTCAGGTTAGTTTTCACATTCTTTTCGTTCCGGCGAGTTTAATACTTGGAAATAGGGCACGATGAGATTTGGTTGCCTCGTGCAAGCTTGTGCACTATTTATTGCAAGTGCCCAAACTGCAAATGCTGCAGTAGTGGATACAGATACCACCACCACAGCAGCAGCAGCAGCAGCAGCAGTTACAACAGATACGGCTGCAACAACTACAGCAGCAGCTGCAGCTGCAGCTGCCGCCGCTGCTACAACTACAAATACGGTAAACACCTTGCCAACTACTACAACTGCAGCAACAGCAGTTACAACAGCAGACACTACAGACACAGCAAATACATTGACAAATGCTGCTACAACACCAACAACTACAACTACTACGCCGGCAGCAGCAGCAGCAGCAGCGGCAGCTGCAACAACAACATCGGCTACAACAGATACAGATGCAGCAGCAGTAGCAGCAACAACGACAGCAGCAGCAGCAGCAACTACAACCCCACTTACAGTTGACACTGACGAAACTACAGATGACACCGCTACAGATACGGATACAACGTCAAGTGAATCGAAAACTCTAGTTTGGGTTACGATTACGGAACAGGGGGGTGCTACTACGGCCATCCAAACTGCATACACGCAGAAGTTTGTGAGTATGTACTCCACACTCAACACCCCATCATCTGGCGTCATTGGTCTTGGCACCATCAAGGGTACTGTGGGTGCACTCAAGCAATATAAGACGGTTACCATATCCGTTTCGGAAGCCGACAATGATTAGGCTGGTTGTCAAAACACGCGAGACCTCTGACTTCATTTTCATTTTCATTTTCTCTTTCGCATTTGTATTTTCCATTCCCTTTCTTTCTCTTCCTGCGCTTTGCGTTTATATTACAAACTGTACTGCTAATCTAAAATTTTTATTTCTTTGCTATTGACTTCGTGAATGTATTTGAAAAATAACCGGCCCGACTTTATCGCGGGATGCCCAAACTCAGTCGATCGTCCGATTATCCTTTATTGCTCCAAATTTATACAATAAAAAAAAAATTCAATTAATTGGCCCTAATTGCCATATCAGTCTCGATGACGGACCCCTTCCATCTGTATATAATCAGTATCGATGCAAGAAGACTGCTCGGCCATTTTGCTTTATCCAGATAGGTGGCCTCATTGAATAAGAGGCTTTAGATAAGGAAACAATATATCATTTTTTTTTTCTCTCCATTCAATCTGACTACAGCTCTAATGAATACTGATCATCCAGACGCACACAAACCTGTACAGGATAGGTTGAAGACAGATCATGAACCACCAGGAATTGATGTCGTCAAGAAAGATGCTGATATTAACATTGATGTCAGGTCTCTCGAATACATTTTGACCTATGAGCATCTTATATGCCCAATTTGCAAAACACCATTTATCAACCCATACACAACCACCTGTGGTCACACCTTCTGCATGAGTTGTCTATTTGAAGCTCTTAGGTCTCCTCTTGGGTGTAGATGTCCATTGGATCGTATTCCACTTCACGTGAATGACAGACTTTTACACAATGATGACTTTTCCAATGTAACATCATACGCACAACAAAACGATGATAATTCTTCTAGTATCAACTCGGATGACGTCAGGAACGATGACGAAGATGTGGGAAGTGCTGCAGATAATGATATATTCCCAGCTCCTATAATAATTTCAAACATAGCGGATGATTTGAAGGTATGGTGCATTAATAGAAAGCGAGGATGTACGTGGACTGGACCAAGGTGGGAAATAAGGACACATGTCTTGAAAAGCTGCCTTTATACTAGAATCATTTGCGGAAGAAAGGGACGCGATGGTAGGCCATGTAAGAAATTATGCGAAAGAAGATTTCTCACCGGTAACAGCGGGGATGATGCTAGCAATCATGAAAGCAATGATGCACAAAAGGAACTGAGTTGCCCGCATGTAGAGCATCCCTGCAAATTTTGCAAGAAAATGATAAGCACAGTCGATTTGGAATGGCATTTAAATAATGAATGTACACGGAACGTCAAATGCTGCCATGGGTGCAATCTGGAATTTCCTGTGAAGACATTTCAGGCTCATGAAAAGTATTGTGAAAAGTTGCATGTAAGATGCCCTGGATCCAGATTTGGCTGTACATGGAAAGGAAGTCGAGAGTTACTACTGAAGGTTCATCGACAGGAGTGCATATTTATAAAGTTGTCAGGGTATTTAGAGAGTCAAGAACAAAAATTAAAAACGATTTCTACAGAAAATGCATTCTTAAGGACTGAAATGTCAAATATTTTGGATTCTGTTATTCAAGGCCAGGTGAAAAACCTTGGATTTCAGATGGACATGGAAGAGATTTCTTCTGACTCAGAGAGGTTAGCAGAACTTAATTTTAAGGATAACATTAGTGATGAGGGTTCTGGACTCCGTTTTGATTTTGAAAAGCTTCGGCTAGGGACACAACGTGCTAAAAGAGTATTGAATGAACTTGAACTGAGCAAAAAAATAATAACTGATTTGGCCGTTGATAATTATCAAATAAAGGAAGAACTTAAGAATCAAAAAATTGTCATGAATACTATTCATCAGCAGCTTCAATTTGTGCTTATGGACAGAAAAAGATTAGATAACAAGATTACGAAGCTGGGATCCGAATCAAACTTGACAAATGTGGATTTGCCCGGAAGAAAGCTCAGCAATAAGTTATAGGATTATATACTACATCATGAAAATGAACAATACTTAAGCTTTGTGTAGGTGCCACCGTCTGTTTAAGGATTGACTTATCCTTAAGATAAAAAAGGTTAACGAGAAAAAAAAAAAAAAAATTCCCAATTAAATAAGATGCACTTTTTTGTACTGCTCAAACCGAAAGAGCTTTAAATTGGACTACATTTCTTTGTGCTTTCCATAATGTGCTGCTTTCTTTAGCAAAAGCTATCCGGTCACAAAATGAATGAACATAATGATGATGAACTCCTTCTAGTAGAAAAGCATACAAATTACATCAAAGACTTATTCCGAAAGCCCGTGTACCTTGAACATTGGATGGCCGATCATTTAAAGATGAATGCATTATATTGGGGGATATGCGCTCTATTTCTAATGCATCAAGAGGATGCCTTTAAAAAAGAAGATGTTGTTTCTTTTATTATAAAGTGTTATGATAATAAATACGGAGGTTTTGGTTCTGCACCAAGACACGAAGCCCACATTCTCTCAACACTATCGGCTCTTCAGGTACTCAAGCTTTACGATTCATTAGATACACTCAGTAAGGAGCAAAAGGATAAAACTATAAGCTTTATTAAAAGTCTGCAGTTATCAGATGGTTCTTTTGAGGGCGATCGATTTGGTGAAGTGGATACTAGATTTGTTTATACCGCAATACAATCACTAGCAATTTTGGAGGAATTGGACAAATCGATCGTGGATCCAGCAGTAGATTTTATTCTAAAGTGTCAAAATTTTGATGGCTGCTTTGGAATGGTTCCTGGAGCCGAGTCACATGCTGCACAAGCATTCACTTGTCTAGGGACATTGGCTATATGCAATTCATTAAATAAAATTAAGAATCCTGAAGCTTTAGAATGGTGGCTAAGTGATAGACAAACAGCAAACGGTGGTCTCAATGGGCGCCCAGAAAAGTTACCGGATGTATGCTACAGCTGGTGGGTATTATCATGTCTTTCAATATTAAAGAAACTTGATTATATAGATGCCGAAAGCCTTGTTAAATTTATATTGAGAGCGCAAAACAGCGAAACCGGAGGGATTGCCGATCGACCGGGAAATGAATGTGATGTTTATCACACATTCTTTGGGATGGCAGGTTTAAGTTTAATGAAGAAGGGAGATCTTTTGCTTATTGATCCAATATACGGCTTACCTACAAATGTCACTAAGACGATAAAGAAATATCCGTATTAAGCCGATATGTATATAGAGTCCTGTGTAAACGATTAATCATTAAATTCAAAAAAAAAAAAAAAAAATGTTGATCTATAACCCAAAGTGACATGCTGTTAAGAACTATCATTTAACTTTATTTCAATCAAGTTTAACTATGTATACAGCCACTTGATTTGAATGCCACAAAATGGCACCATACGTCTTCCAGTATATGTATAAACTGTTGTATCATAATAACTGCCGAAATTTTGACTTCCTTGTGGCTGGTCTGTACTCAAAAAAGCTGACTTTACCATCCTGTATAAACTTACCGGGATTTATGACATGACAGTTTTTGTATATGAGATCAAAAATAGGTGTAGTGGGGTCACAAATCACAAGAAGATCCGGAAGAGGGATGAGACTAAGAATTTGTGCATAATTCGATAATATTGGTCTGATTCTACTACTAAATGGTGACAAGGTGCCTTGATCAAGAAGAGTTTTGACAACCTTCCTGGATTGAATCTCATCAGGCTTCAGCTTCGGTTTCGTCACTCGATCTATCTCTAGTAGAAGGTCATCCCCCTTTTCAACGGTGCTATCAGCTTTCTTTTCAAGCTCTTCCTTTTTAATATCGTTTAGTTTGTCCTTTGATAAATAGGTAATATCATTTCTTCGCAACCTACTTCCAATATCATCTCTGACAATGGTAATATCATGCGAGAGATAATTCATCTTGCATGGATTTGATGCCCAGTCAACATCTTTTACCCACCTTTTTAAACGCCGTCCAAACATGGCTGGAACCTTAAACTTAGGCCAAATAGAATTGGATCCTTTGGTAACCAAAGATGACCAAGGATCATTATCACCAGGCAAAATCGTAAAGTGAACTTTCCCACAAAGTTTTGGGAATCCTTGCAATATTGATGCAAATGAATCGAAGTATGATTTATATAGACTAGATGATGTAATGTAAGAAAATGAAGAACTTTCTGTCACATCAAGTGGGCTGTCTATGAATGATCCCGGAAAGACAATGGAGATGACGTTGACATTCTGCTCATCGATCTCATTGGTCAATGTGGTGAACAATTTCTTGAGAGCCTCCAATACTTTCAAATTATTTAAAAATATGTCACATCCAAGAAATATCATTTTGTGTTCCGGAAATTCTCTCTCTATCATTGGAAGTCGTTTTTTCAAGCCAGTATCTATATGGCCATGCTTTGAATAAATACCATTGAAGTCAATATTCCCTAACGAATCGATTGAAACCTCTTGGAGTTCCGATGGGGGAGATGCCAATGCACTAACATAGAATTTTCCACTATTGGAATAAATTCCATCACAGATCACGTAATTTCCGGAAGTCACAAAGCAGTTTGTGGGGAAAATGCACTGAGACAACTCCAAAATAATAGTATCGGTATCATCTTGTAACTGCCATAGACCTGCGGAGCTGAGAGTCAAAATCCCGAAAAGAACAAAATGTTCACCATGGCGTCCTAGCAAATTCTTGATTGAGGTGATCTGTTGATTAGCCATCTGAGGATGAAAAGAACCAGTTATGGAATTCATAGAGCTAAATGTTCGTGGCTGGAAGTGATCATTTCTTAATAATCTGTCTTTGAGTATATGAAATCTATCCACATAGAAACTGATACTATCTTTAGACGTAGGAAGAGATATGCTATCATCTTGGGAGTTTTGAACGGGAAGAAAATATAGTTGCCTTCTACGTTCATCAAACCTGATTCGTTGAAATCTGGAAATGTCGACAACCTTGAAAAAATCTGTCCAATCGATGGAGTCATCTAGCATTTGTAATTCTTGGTCAACTCTATTCTGACTAGAAAGAGAAGAAGCTGGCTGTGTATCTTGTGTACTTTGCATAGAGTCACTAAAAACTTTAAATGATTTCCGAGTATTTCCAGGCAACTGACCTGAATTTCCAAAAGAGAGATCTCTAGATTTCAATTCTTTTGCATTTTGTTCGGAATCTATTTCCTTGATTATAACTTCGACACCGTCTCCGTTAAGAAACAATCCTCTATTTTGATCTTTCCATAACTTTCCAACACGTTCCAGAAAAGATACCGTTAACGGGCCTCTCCATTGATTCCCAAAATTACGCCCGATATAAGAACTTAATTTTTCTAAAGCATCTGATTGTATATTCAACCCAAATTTCTTAGTTAATGTTCTGTAAGCTATGGGCCTTAAATTAGATGGCCGTAATACAATCGGAAGGATAATTGGTTTATTCAAGTTCGCTGATTCCATTACCGATAGATCAATTCCAGAAACTTAACTGCAAATTCTTACTTTTTAAAAAATGAAAGAATACCACTCAGATCTGATTTATTGACAGGAAATACAGTTTTCATGCTTTATCCCTTACGCGTTTCCAAAAAACATGTTTCGTGAATTACTACTTTTTCACCGCTTCTCTGTTCAGTCAATGACATGAGTTTTACATCCCTACACAATTGGCCGAAAATAATTTAGATTCGAGATTCGAGACTAGTAACATTTACAGCCCACGGATGGCTTGCATCTTATTGTTGGCGAAAAAAAAAAATATTTTTTCCAGAATTATATGAATAGGGCTTTAGGCTATTGTTTAAAAGCTGGAGTTGCATGAAAAATATCCGCAGAAAATGCCTGCGAGTTATATCAATTAGCGAACGGTGAAAAAAAAGTAATCGATCCTTAAATTTTTCGCGGGATTTTAATTGCTTAACCTGTAAAGTTGGTAGGTAGATCAGTAAATAGCGCAATTTCGAATTTAATCAATTGTCAAGTCCGATTAAAATTAGCGTACAAGGTAATGAAATGATTAAAAACCTCATGCATTTTTAAATTTCTAATATCAAACTACAGATGGAAGGAGAGAGGAGTGATGTATATAACATTTATGTTTCCTCCCTCAACATTTCTCATGTCAACTTTTGCGCAGAGTTAAGTGCATCTTGAACTTCAATATTTTCTTCAATTTATATATCAGCAAAGCATATACAAAAGCATTTTATTAAAAATGCTCAGAGTAAATGAAAATTCAATAAAGAAAGAAAGTATTCAAACCGAGAAGGAGTTAAATCATGATTTGGCAGATTCTAAGGTTAGTACTTCTGACTTTTCTAGTATTCCATCTTTCAAGAAAGAACATCAACTTAGCAAGAAATTGAGATGGAAGATATATTTTCAAATTATGCCGTTGTTCATACTTGTATATTTTTTTCAGTTCCTCGACAAAACATTGTTAAATTATGCGGCTGTTATGGGTATCACGAAGTATTTAAAAGGAAATGAGTACAGTAACTTGAGCACAATCTTTTATGTAAGTTACTTAGCTATGGAACCATTTGCTGGTATTTGCATTCAAAAATTACCGGTTGCAAAGTTTCTTGGAGTCAATGTTATTATATGGGGTATCGTGGTCAGCTGCCATGCTGCCACAAAGACCTATGCAGGGTTGATGATTGTAAGAACACTTCTTGGCCTTTGCGAAGCTAGTGCGGGAGCTTGCCTTATCGTGATAACTGGAATGTGGTGGACTAAAAAGGAGCAAAGCCAGCTCACTGGTTTATGGTTTATGCAGATTGGTACTGCACAAATTATTGGAGCTCTTATTTCTTTTGGCTTTCAGCATGTCCATACAACCACAATTGAAAGCTGGCAGATTTTGTTCATTGTTATTGGTATTATAACTGCTCTATTGGGTGTTGCAGTTTTGATTTTCCTTCCAGACAATCCTCTGACATGCAAGTTTCTTACCGAAGGTGAGAAACAAGAGGTCATTGACCATATTAGAATTAATCAAACTGGGGTCGAAAATAGAAAGTATAAGTTCTACCAGGTGAAAGAGATTTTGTTTAAAGATAAACAGACCTGGCTATTATTTTTTATTGTGTTGCTTTCCCTTATCAATGGAGGTGCAATTACTACATTTTCTAGTATTATCTTGGAATCGTTCGGATTTGATCACTATCAAAGCACCTTTATGCAATTTCCTTCCGGTGTTATCACCATAATCTCGGCTTTGCTTTGCTGCTACCTTCCAAGTTATATTGGGGAGAGGTGTCTTATCGTTTCCTTTATTAGCTTACTATCATTGATAGGTATTGTGTTACAAATTAGTCTCGATGCTTCTCAAAAAGCCGGTCGCTTAATCGGTGTTTATTTGATGAATTTCAATGGAGCCCTTGTTGCATTAGTTTATACGTGGGGTGCGATCAATACCTCAGGTCATACAAAGCGTATCACAAGAAATACAATGACATTAATGGCCTTCTGTATAGGTTGCTTGCTTGGTCCACAACAGTTTAGGAGTAAAAACGCTCCGAATTATACACCAGGAAAGATTGCATTGATTGCAGAACTTGCAGTTGTCATAGTTCTTGCATTGATATTAAGAATTGTTATTATTAAAGAGAATAAATCAAGAGATGAGAAGTACAGAGATCTGCCAGCTGAAATTCGTAATAGGGATGCAACTTTTCTGGATATTACAGATATTGAAAATGTTAATTTCAGATATAGTTATTGATTTTGATGACTTTGATTTGTCTTTCAAAAAGCTTCATTTTTCATGTTTTAATTCATTCTAATAAAATAAGTATGTATGACCACGACTGCAGTAATAAATGATAATATTGATGGGCGTACAACTGTGTGCGAGTGCTTTCCATACACCTCAAAAAGCATCACTTAATAAAAATTAAAGATATTTAAGCATGTACATTCCACTTTTAATTTCACAACTTTATAATTTGGTATTTTCTCTCTTATTCAGCCTGAAAAACATTCAATATACTATTTAACGACAACTTCAAAAAGAGATCGGAGTCACACCTAAACCCAATTCAAGAAATCTTGCACCTTAATTAAAAAAATAAAAAATAAAAATGGGTAGAACAATAATATCAATTTTTGTAAAAAGTTCGGCAATTCTTCATGCGTACGATAAGTAAATACGTAGTAAAAAAAAAAAAAACGATAGCCACTGAACTGACAACACTTGTACTTGGCACATTAAAATATCATCAAACTACTTCAATAATTTTTAGGCAGGCATGGAATTTTTTGTCTGAGTGCCAAAGCTAATATTTGTTGTGACGCCAAATAGCAATTTGTAGAATTCCGCAGGGTTGTGATGACTAACCCAAATTGTGGAATAAAGAATGCCAAGAAAAATAAAGCATGTATCGGACTCTAAAAGAAAAAGAGCAATTTTTAGCTGTGATTGGTGCAAACTTCGCAAGAGGGCATGTTGTCGGTTCAAAAATGGAACAAGAGTATTTGACGGGAACACACCTTGTACAGAATGTGTTAAAGGAAAAAGAAACTGTATTACAACCATTAAACGAAGGGCAAGAAATCATGGACAAAACTCAGATTTGAAGTACCATTTAGAATGCCTTCAAAGAATTGTCAAAGCTATGTTTCCTGAAACGGATCCAAACAATATTGATGATCTCAGAAGTATGGCCAAGGCTCTATTTGTTTCCTTACCGGACACGGATACCGGGATCAATATCAATGATTCCATTTTTAAGAGACAATCTACTAATTCTACCAAGGCGCATATCAATTTTAGAGGAGGTTCGAACGTTTTTAATGCATTATTGCAATTAGGAGATAATAATAAGGGTAAAGATGACATCTTACGATTCGAAAATCATGGCTTAAATTCAGCAATTGGCTCGGCAGAGGTACCAAATTTACGGAAATATTTAATGATTAACCTTATTCCACAGTCCGAAGCTGAAAAATACACTGAGGTCTTCTTTAAGAAGGTACATTCAAGCTATTTTATTTTTAATGAAGAAAGATTCCGTAGCCGAATGGACATTTATTTCAGAGATTATCCAGTTTTGACGTCAAATAATTATGAACAGTTCACCAGTGAAGAAATATGCACAATGTATTTAGTGTGGATTTTAGGGCGAAATACACTTTTATCGATGGGCGCTCCAAATGAAAATATTAATGTGGTAGCCGATACCATTATTGCTCGTTATCTCAGAGTCATTAATTTGTGTCTGTCTGATTTTGTGTTTTCTAAGTCGATTGATAGCGTACGAATGTTGTATTTGGCTGCTCTATATCACGATACTTTAAAAAATAGGGAAACTTGCTGGCTTCTTCTCAGTAACTGTTGCTTGAAGTGTATCAGTATGGGTTTTCATCGGAATCAATGCATTCGGAAATTGGACCCAGATCTCCAAGAAGAAATACGAATAGTGTGGTGGTCCAGTTTTAGATTACAAGTTAACAATTCCGCTATTTTGGGGAAGCTACCCGTATTTTCTCTTCAGGACGTAAACTTGGATCTACCAAAATTGGATTGCGTTGAAGATCCATTGTTTAAAGCCTCATATTTTAAATCGGTATCATTATTGAAGGTGATGTACTCTGTTCTTAAAAACAGAGAATATCTTTTGTCTAGTAATGACCCCTGGTCAAAGGAGAATATTGGTACAGTAATGAAACTTCAAAGGTCTCTTATACATTGGAAAGAAACATGCGATATTAATCTTCAAAATTATAAGACGAATCCCCCAAAGCGATACTGCATAAAAATGCACCTGCAATTCCATTATGTCTCGATGTCTTTAAGTCTGCCATATTTATTGGAGGTGAGTATTAAAATGAAAGGCCATATGAACAATAAGACAGCCTTTTTGACACCGATGTGTTATGGTTTGTCGTCGGCAGTGGAACTTACAAATGTCCTCCAGTTCTCTGTCGAATCGCATTTGATAAACGGACTACTATACTATGATCTTTTCTATGCATATAATGCTTTAATGGTTTTATTACTTGGCTACACATTGACGAAGGAGAAGTCCAGCGACGAAAATTCACAAAATTATAGTTTGGTATTATATACGTTGGAAAAAACATTTTCAATCGATTCCCTCTCTATTCTGAAAGCCATCGAAACAATTCGATCGGTTAACCAAAAGTATGGGGATAAAGCAGTAGGTGTTATGAAAGAATCAAGCAAAAAAATTAAGCTGTTGCTAAAGCACTTCAAGCTAGACAACTCTAATAATGAAGTAACCATATACAGGAAGAAGGAACTGGATGGTACACCATCTGACACAAACTCTATTATAGCAGGTGCTCCAAATTTCCAGAGCATATTTCAAAGTAGCGAAAACTTTCAAGATATCATGAATTACTATTTTTCTTATAATTCACCATCTGAATGGACTAACGTACTTTAAGCTATGAAGACTGTCAAAAAAGTATGCACCATTAGTAATATTGCTTCTTTGATATCGATGCTGATCTTTTATTATGGTATTGCTAGTTGAGAAAGATTATGTAAAAAGGTAAATGGCAGGAATAATTAGGAAAAGGAGCAAGATCATAAAGCTACTCATGCTTAAATATTGACAATTTTACTCACTATAAAATGTTACATATGCACGCATACAAATCTTTGCTATCTATTATTTTTTTTTATTTTATATTATTTTATATTAATTGTACAGAAAAGGCATTACATCGTTTGTTCACACACTTCATATGGGAATCACAGTGTAATGATGGCGACACCGACGAGGGCAACTAATAGTAAAGGCAATGACGTGGTTTGTATCATTGGAGCCATTCCCTCATAGTTATAAACTGATGGTGTCGTAAAGTTTTGGGAAGAAACTGAGCTATATAGCAACGTTGATAAACTGAGTGTAGGATGAACGTTTGAGCTCAAAAGTTGTGAACTGCTCTCAGGTGCAGCTTGAGTAGTTGGAATTGAATATTCTGATTGCGTATTGATAAAGGTTGAACTACTCTTTGTAGAGCAAGGAATTGAGGTGATGGTGCTGGTTGTAATATTTTGTGCCGAAATAGACGAGGACAAATTGTAATTTTCGAAGTACTGGTTAGGTGCACCAACTGAGCGGGTTGTAAATGAAAGAATGGCTGAAGTTGGTACAGATATCTTATCAGAACTAGATGTGCGCAATGAATGAAATTCTGTCTCTGTAGTCTTGGTTTCATCTTTAATACTTGATGGAATCTCGGAAGAACTATTTTGAGGAACAAATGTTGGAAAAATGTAAGTACTAACTTTGACAGTTGTTGTACCTGGTGCGGCCAAAACTTCAGTACTGCTATTGTTGGATATCGAGGAAATAGTTGGTAATGAGCCTGACCAATCTTTAGAAATGGTGCTAGACTGACTCTTTGTGTTTGAAGAAATTGTAACAGTTCTCCAGTAATCGATGGAGGTACCGGACTCTGAAATGTTTCCGAAAGTGGCAGCATTTAAAGATGTCGATGATGAAATCTGCAGGCTTTGTGTCGTTGTGGTAGAACTTAAAGAAGATGAAGCTGGGTAGCCCATGGATGTGCTAGTAGGGTTAAGTGATCTGGTTGTATTTGACAAAGTGAACGAAGCTGCAAGAGACAAACTTAGCCCTGAGGAACTTTGTATTGAAGTGGACGTTGTAACAGTAGAAGTGATTGACTGTATGGAGGACGAACTGGCTGAATCTGAAATTGAATTTGTACCTGTTGTCGTTAAGATAGAGGAGAAACTCGATGACAAGGATAGGGAGGATGAGGATGAAGATAATGGTGAAAATGAAGAAGAAGAAAGCGATAATGGTGATGAGGAGGAAACAGAAGACGATGGGGTTGATGATGTAGTCGAAGAAAGGGATAACGTTGATGAAGAGGAAGCAGAAGACGATGATGCGGATGATGATGATGATGAGGATGATGATGTGGCTGTTGATGATACAGCACTAGTTGTATTAAGCAAATCAGCCATTGCATCTAAATATGTTTCATCATCAACCACATTATTTGTGGCATAATAAGCATTCCAAAGCATGATACCGCCAAAGTTAGATGATTCTGGAAGTATGTCATCTGTAAGAGCCGTACTAACGATAGATGGTTCGACATAACCACCAGATGGAGCTGCTGCAGAAGAACCAGGTAAACCCAAAAACAATTTGATATCTTTATTTTTGCTTGTGGTATTTGCCCAGTCAGCCCACCATTCCCAATTAAAGCTGGAGCCGGATAAACTGCAGTAGTTATTGTAGAATTGAATAAATGCGAAGTCGATATCAGCCCCATTAAGTAAAGGTCCAACATATGCATCATTTTCTGGACATTGTGGAGCTGCAGAAAGATAGTATGTCTTTGAAGAATCTTCAGAAAACTTACTTCTCAATTCATTGGCAGTAGCAACCAAACCTGTGCTACTTCCACCTTCTATGTCAAAGTCAAATCCATCGATAACGGCATCTCCAAAAGGTCTTGTGATGGAACTGTTATTATCAGGTCCAAAATACTTCCATAAATCATCGGCAAAGGTAACGCCTTCGGCATCGCTGGTTAGTTCACTACTACCTGTTGAACCTCCAATAGAAAGCATAACCTTTTTTCCAAGGTTTTGACAGTATTTGATTCCAGACACGATATCCGTAGTACCATCGGTACCATCACAGGTATAAGTCCAGGAGCCATCTGATGTCTCTGGATAACATTCTGCGGGCCAAAGATTTATTTCCATAGGATCTGGATAGACATTTAAAAAACTCAAGATAACAATGTCCACGCCATCATCAGCACATGTTTCTTCTAAGGTTGGAGTATCAGTAGCCTGCCCCCAGTACAAAGCAATCTGTCCAGGGAGAACAGGAGAAAGCTTTGCTGTTGCTAGCACAAAGCAAAAATTTATGAAAGTCAATATGATAAGAAATTGCATCTTTATGATCGATAAAATAACGAATGAATGATCACGTAAGTGAGTGTATGCTTTTTGTATGTATAATCTTTGAATTTGTTCTACTCGGAGCACATATTTAGTTTAAATTAGTAATGGAACGAACCAAATGTATTCATAAACACTCATACTTATATAGTCATCGAAGATAATTATTTTTGTTGATGTACTTCGTTGAAGTGAATCAAATTAGAAATATTTGCATCCAGCCATATTGATTTAGCTTCGGAAATCAGCTTCTACGAGTAGATCACGACGATTCTTGATCCTCGAAACAAGAATATGTGCAAGCATTTCCATTATTGCATGAAAACAAAATTTCAATTGTTCCAATAGCAAACTTTAGGGAACAAATAAATTACATAAAAATACGTCTGGACTTAACTAATGATCCATAATGCTTTGGTTCATGTTCATTTTTCTCAAAAAGTAGTTGTCAAAAACTTTTGGGATCAAGTCCTAAAAAAGAAATTTATCTCCTCAGCCATCTCCCCATAATTCTCTTTTTAGAGGAAATATTTCCTAAAGAGAAATAATTTATTTTTTTCATCCCCAATGCAAGATACAATTCAGCTCAATTCAGAAGATTGAAAATTTTGAAACAATAGGCTGAATAAATTTATTTCCTGATCCATAAAGTATTTTCCTGATCCATATTTATGCAGGCCTCTTTTTTTGTACTCATGTCTTCCGTACGAGGCGTGTTAATAATCTGAAAAGGTATGGATTGTCCTAGCATGTGTTACTCAATGCTTGAAATAACGAGAATTAAATTTCTTTTTAAAATAATTGTTTTTATGAATATTAATCCCAAGTATCTGGATGGGTCATATATTAATGATGCGACCCAAATCGTACCTAGAAGTTTACAATACATATCAAATTTCTCCCAATAAATGGCGATCTTCAAAAGTACGCAGTACTTCCAATTAATATATTCATACTTAGAAATAAATTATCGTTGGTAGCCAAAAAGAAAATTAAATCTTTGTATGCGAAAGAATATTTCCTGGTTCATGTGTACAAGATATACATGTATACACGACTCCTGATTTCCCTTGTGCTTTCATCTTTATCATCTTTGAAAAGAGGCGAGTAGTGCACCATTTCGATAAAATCAAGCTTGAAATTGTACGGTTGTTCCTGTGCCTTTTGGAAAAATGATAAATCCGCGTCGAGAAGATGAGGTCTATGAGGAGTGAATGCAACTAGTACTTTACCAGTTTTCGGCGTAATCAATTGTTTGCATGTTTTTAGCAACTTGTAATGCTCAGTGTGATTGAAAATAACATCACTTAAAATGATGGTATCAAATGTTTTCCTCTCAACTGGGGGTCCCGATATCAGTGATAGTATGTCGCTGATATCGTTTCCCCATATGAATCCTAAGGACTTACAGTTGTTCTGAATTTTATTCATCTTTATATTGTATTCTATGTTGTTTACTAACTCTGGATCGGGATAATCTGTTGCTAAAGCCATTGAAGCTCCTAATTTGGCGCAGAGGATGGATGGAAGAGCACCGCCAGAACCAAATTCTATAACGGTTCGGTCTTTTACCAGTGTATCCATATTTTTCTCCAGATATTTTGCAATATACTTGCATGCATTTGTCAATATGTGACCGTACAAAGGTGATTTCCCTATAAGGTGTATATCTATAGGCATGCCAAGCATTGTATAAAATTTCACCAGGTGTCCCTTTATTACCGGTTCCTCATAATCATTGTTTCCAAAAATCCCACCCAGTAGTACATCTGTATCACTTTCATCACTATTTTTTGGTGCTTCCGACATCCTGTTCCAAAAAATACTTAAAATATCATTTTGTACAATTATCTACGTTCATATTAAGATTCTGTAATCTCGTTAGAACTTTTCAACTAAAACCTCGAGCGAAAAAAACTCCAGAAAACAGAGTGAAAAGGAAAAATAGCACGAGCTACAAAAACAACTTCTACTCTCCAATTCTCTGAAACAATATACATATACCTATATACTTCTTGGCGGTCAAAGCATGGGTGAATTTTACAAAGGGTGCACAATAGAGTCATCTTACTTTTGAGGTCTTTTTAACAACATAATACACTTTAAAAAAAAGAAATTAATCCACATATGGGATAAAGTTGTTAAAGCAAATATTGCTAGTGTATAAAGCGAAACATTTGAAACAGCAATGTATTAACATTTTTCTTGTCTCTTTTCGATTTTCAGACAGCTTACATAGTAATCAAAGGAGCTGCATTCCTATCTCCGTAGTTATTGTGCTTCATGAACTCAATAGTGTCACGGTCAGACAACTTAAGCACTTTCTTAAACCTTGTTCCGATAGGTTTCAATTTCTCAATATCACAAGATTTAGTCCACAAACCAATCTTAAATCCATTTCTTCTAACATTAAGAACAACACCATTCACCTCAGTTTGATCATCATCCTCGATAGTCTCTCCAATCACACTCAATAAAGCTCTTGTCCAAATCTCATGAATATCAATATTTTTAGATCTAAACTGGTGCGACCATTTACCACCTTCGGCATTTGCTGTATCCTCCCATTCTGGTTTAATATCATTACGGAACAGATGGTAGTCTGATTTTAGAGGTAGATCAACAGCTTTAGGAACAGCATGGTATATTCCCCAGAATTCTTCGACAGTATCAAATGACACAATAGGCTTTAACAAATCAGCCCAGCTCTCATTCTTATCGACTGCAGGCTTCGTGTACCACAAGGTCCACTTGGAATTAAGAGGATGTTTAACTGTGAATTCTTCTTTATTTTCCAACACTGTAACATCCTTCTTCTCCTCTTCAGGTTTGGCCACTTCTGCTTCGACTGGTTTCTCTTCCTGCTTTGCCTTGTCCTCCTGTTCTTCCTTCTTATCTTCTAGGGATAATTCAGCAGTCTTTTTATTTATTTCTTCTTCCGACATCTGCGTAAAGTCTCAATAGTTAGTATGTGAATCGGCATAAAAATATGCCTTCTTCGTGAAAAGTTCCAAATACTTAGCTCAAAGTCCAGTTATTTGATCTCATAATCTAATCAACATATGATGAAGTCAAATGCATACCAAATGTTAATTATTTGTATTAGAATAGCCTGCAAGGATATTCCACTAACAAACAAAAGTATACCCAATGATGAAATGAAAACTTCGTGTGAACTTCAATTTAGCAAAAAAAAAAGACTTACCTTTGTACAAATATCTTAAAACTTAGCAGAATAATTTCTAGGAGTTAGATGTGACCTTTAAAATGATACCGCTTCTTTATGTAAATGCTAAAGGTACAAATCGCATCGTCAATTAATGATATTTGAACTTTTTTTTGTCTACAGGCTATGCCTTCCACTTCCACGAATACAAGACAAAAATTTTTTTTCATATATTTATGCACATTGCTTTATGTATATATTATATTTATGCTTCACAACAACCCATATATATGCTCATAAATTTATCTCCTCGTTCCTCAGTTGTAGAGATTATTTCCAGGGTTGCCCGATACTTATATCATCTTATATTACGGACTGTTTGACACTGAACTCAAGATGTCAAACGTTTCTAAAACTTCCAGCACAAAATCTGTCATTACTACTGATGTTGGTCTTGCTTATGGCGTATCAAAAATACACGGTGTCAATCCAGTCCTTTTAATCGAGAAAATTCTGAGAGAACGAATATTATACTCGTTGTACTGGCAACAGCCCTGTGTTACATTAAATTTAATGACACTCCTCGATGAAGTGGTATTTAATGTTAAATTAATAGGCACATACTCTGATGCTGGAAAGGTGCGACCTACGAGATTCATTTGCATTATTCTTCGACTTCTTCAAATTCAACCTACATCCGATATCATCGCTTATCTACTGCAACAAAATGATTTTAAATACTTGCAAGCTATTGCAGCATTATATGTTCGCATCACGATGAACAGTATTGATATTTATAAAAATCTTGAGCCACTTCTATCAAATTACTGCCGCCTCCGAATTTATGATAGTGGAAAATCATATATAATACATATGGATGAATATATAGATAATTTGTTGACCGGTTCAAGCTTTTGCGATTTGACTTTTCCCAGAATAGTTAGACGAGACCAGTTGGAAGAAACAGGAAAATTAGACGAGAGGTTAAGCTCCATACGTGATGACTTTGAAAAAGAAGTTGAGGAGCAGGAGGAGGGGCAGCTTTAAGTAAAAACAAAAATGTCATACCACCTGATAGGACTGCCATTAGATTAATTAGGCTTTGGGTAACTGATATGTATTTTTAAACATTGAATTTGCTAAAATATTTATATTAAAATGAGTGCTGACCTCTTCTAGATTTAGTTGTATTCCTTTCCTTCACCGCTGATGGACGTTCCGTTGACGGATTAACCTTTGGCTGACTGATTGATTTTGCCAAAACACGGTCAACATCAAGTTCGTCTGGTAGAATTACCAATCTCACTTGATTTCCTCTTATATTAACAAACTCAAGTTCTTTCGGATTTCGATCCTTCAATGTCATCCGAACGTTTTTGAGATTCATATTCATCGAAGGTGCCACTGATATTATGTCACCTATAATCACGGTTCCATCTTTCAGTTCAACTTGAACCCTCTCATTTATCATGTTCATAAGAAAACTGCAAAGTTTCATTTTTCCAAATAGCTTGCGATCTATGTTCGTTTAATATGTTTGCTTACAAAAATATCAAGTTGATGTACACCTGTAGCTTTTGTTGAGCAGTATATACCCTCATAAGCTTAATAGCGTTGGCCAACGTTGAACTGTGTTCTCGCACAACCTTACATTTTCTTCTTTTTCTAAGCTCAGTAGAATATTTTATGCATCAAAACTTCCAACGAAAATTTTCGCGCAGAACTCTATGGATTTACGAACCCAAAACTGACAGGATGCCAGATTCGGCAAAATAGCTTTTCATCTTCAAATCGCTATATATATAAATTTCATTTATTTTTTCCCCCTCAGTTTTAGTTGGAGCACAAAAAGTTTGACTCGCATTTTCAAATAATTCTGATAGTTAATCTTTTACCTTAATATACTAAGCTGGGGCATTTAGTCTTAATTATAGGTATTGCGTCGGATAAGCATTGTATAAAATTATCACGATGGTTAACTTACTTATTACTCCAAGGTCGAAGAATCTCAAGAAAATTAACTGTGATACTGAACCAAATACTAGGGTGCAGGCAATTATAAATGCATATGCCAAAGTCAACAATATTAATCCAAACCGCGTGAAGCTCTCTTATGCATTTGATGATGACCCAAAGACAAAGAAGCAGGTTAGAAAAACGTTGAAAAATTTTGAAACACTAGAGGAAAATGGACTTGATTTTACCCAAACAGATACTCTCACAGTGGGTGCCAAAGATGTTGGTCCACAGATTGGTTGGAGACTGGTGTATTTCATTGAGTATTTGGGACCGGTCTTGATTCACTCACTTATATATTATGGATTGTATAATCCAACATATAATACCTTAACACAGAAGGCTGCCTACATTATGACTTTACTTCACTATCTTAAAAGGGAGTACGAGACTCTTTTCGTTCATTTGTTTTCTGCCGACACCATGCCACTGTCATATTTATTTAGAAACTGTGGTCATTATTGGATCTTCAATGGTCTATTGATGGCATACTCAATGTATGCACCACAATCGGTCGAGTACACTGGTTACAAAAAGATTCTTTTCCACGTTGAGGATAGAACTGTGGATCAAACAGAGATATTTGCAACTCTTTGGGTTCTCTGTGCAATTTCAAACTTTTACTGTCATTGGCTGTTGAGGCAGCTCCGTTCAGATGGCTCAAGAGAGCACAAAATTCCACACGGATTTCTGTTCGAATACGTGTCATTTCCTAACTATTTCTTTGAATCACTTTGTTGGCTTATATTTGCCATTTATGTGAACAATTGGTCGGCGTACTTATTCTACGTTATTGGTACCGGTACCATGATGGACTGGGCCATAAAGAAGCACCACAAATATATCAAGGAGTTTGGTGACAAGTATCCGAAGGGAAGAAAGGCTATGATTCCGTTCATATTCTAGGCCTGCGGATACAATCCCTTGTTATTTTTCTATTTTGATCACAGCAGTGTTTTGGGCATCTACAGATGTTGCTGCTGTATTGTTTATGTACGTATGATGAAGCATCATAAAAATTGAGCAGGTTTACGTAAACGTGTAGATACCACTAAATGTTGTTAATGTGTCCGAAGTAACTCAGAGTTCGAATAATTAATAGTCTTTTTTTACCCGATAGGGTAGGACGGTGATATGTCACGGTAAAATCAAAATCTGATAATACGTAATTTCGTGTGAATATTGCACACATTCTTGGTGTAGTCTTGACGATAATAAAAAAAAAAATCCTACCCTCTCAAAAATATTGTCCCTTCAAAAATAACAAAACTAATGATTGTTACAGTACCGTTTCGTGGTTTGATTGTTTATGAAGGCATGGCTTTATTGTGGTGGAAGTTTTCTTCATGTTCTAAAATGAATAATATTTGACCGAAAAGTCATAATTATTGCAACATTCTATTTAGTCCGGCGAGTAACGAGCGACTTTTAAGGGTATGAAACTGAAATGATAGGTTATGGAAATTTTAATGTGGTGATTGTTGATGTTTTACGGTCCTAGGAATTTTTTGTTGTTTACTGTCTTCGCTGTATCTGATACCTCTTCCCCAAATTTCGAACTGCTATCGCACATTATTATTTACTTAATCTTTTTCCCCCTATTAATTGAGAGCACATGCATAACTAGCGTATTGCAGTTCCCTAATAATTGTATCCACTTTATTTATTACCTTTTGTTTTGCAACTTCTTCCAATAACCATAAGGAGGCCTTAGTTTTCTATTTTACGATTTGCAACTATTCTCTGTAGTAGCAAGGCCGTGATCCGGCACCAATTAAGCTGTTAACCGTGCTCTTCTTTATAGAAATTCAAATTTTATTACGATACTCCGTTGATCATGTCATCCCAAAAGTTGTCGGGTGATGATGATCACAATGATGAAGTTTTGAATAGTGTTACCGGAAACTCCGACACAAAAGTTTCCAATTCTACATCTTCGCATGGAGATGAGGATTCAAGCGAAGACGTTGAGAAATTTTTAGGGGCAGGATCTGAACAGAATCATTCTGCCGGTATTCCAGAAAAATCGGCCAATCCTGAAAATACTGCTTTGGCTGCTCATTCAAAAGAAGCGGTATATCCACAAAAATATGCTGTTAAATCTGATTCAGCGTCAAAGCCAATAATTGGTACAGCTGCAATGGGTAGTCCCTTTACTGCAAATTTAAACGAAGCAGCTTCAACTTTCACGACTTCTTCGCCCAGAGCAGCCCCAATAATGCCGTTAACTTCTTCGAATTCCGAAGTTGGAGATGCCAAGGAAATTTCTTCACGAACACACACTGAGAATGAGAATATTTCAAGTAAGAATCTACACGACAAGCCACATGGAAAACCTCTTGCTGAATCAAAACCAAAAAAAGCTCAGCCCCAGCAACATTTGAAGTCCCAATCTGTTCAGGCACCATCAGTACAAAGTACAAGTGATTCACAACTAGTTTCACCTCTTCTTCAAAGTTATCTTCCGAACCTTCACAACGTGCGAAACCAAAAATCTAATAGATCTATTAAATCAGCCACACGCTCAGTTACGGCGCAGCCAAACCGTGTTCTTCTTAAGCAGAGGCCGCAGGGATCATACCATAGGCAATATGTTCTGCTCCGCGATAAACAAGGCCCAATGCCAAGTCCTTTATTCAGTCCTGCAAACCCACCATTGAGCTTTGGTACTAATTCGGATGCGGCCGGTTTTAAACTTGACTCGCCTCAACTCTATCCGGTGAGATCGGCAAGGTCACTTCGCTCTAAAACGCATTCAAAGAGGGAATTATCAAAGTACGTCTTTAGTGTTGATGATGATGAGGATGAGGTGGAGGAAGATTTGAACAGGGAATACTTACAAGATTATAATAACACCTTACACCACCGAAGATCCCAACTTCCATCACAAGCCAATGGCTTGGAAGGACAACCTTTATCTGCTCAGGCAGATTACGATGATAACTTGGCATCATTGAGCAATTTTGATGATAATAGCACTATCAGGCAGACCACATCCAGGCTTTCCGAAAATGAAGAGTTACAGGATGCTGATCATTCAACAAGCGTCGAAAATCCGGTAGACGAAGATGCGGCTATGACCGCAACACAAAGTAGAAAGTCATCAGTCGCACCGATTGATCCTGCTTATGATGAATATCCGGATGATGCGTCAACTAGCTCAAATGAAAGTTTCACTTTGAGAGAACGGCAAGATGCTATTAATGAAACACATCCTTTTGGAATTCGTATTTGGAAGCCTGCCGTTTACAAAAAGCATCGCTCTGTTGAAAAAGAAGCTGATAATGATATTCATTCCAATCCTAGTACGGCAAAGACTATTGGTAAAAGTGTGAAGTTTTTTAACTTTCTATGGACATGCACATTTGGATTGGCATTCTTTTCCATCTGTCTTATATTCTCTGCCTTAACTGCAATTATGTCCATTATCTGTGTAAAATGCACAGATCAGTCGTTGAAATATGCTCAACTATACCTCCGCTTAGGTCTCTATCTTTTGATGCCATTTGGAAAGATTGTTCTTATGAATTCTAGCACAAACTATATTCGTGAAGATGCCTATGTAGGTACTTCTGTGGCAGATTTTCGCAGATGGCGTGCCCAGAATGAAGGCAGACTTTTCTTTTCTGCCCCAAATGCAATGAAAGGTCGTATCACGGAGGCAACACCGTTGAATAGCAGATTACCTCCGAATGCCAGAAATTATAGCGATCATTCAAATGTTTCAAGTCCACAAGGTAGCAGTGATCATGCTCATGATGGGGGAGACGATGTTACAGTGAAGGAAAGATTATTTGGTAGAGGACAATGGAATGCTGGCAGAGTCGCTTTCTTTTTACAATTCTATTTAATATTTGTGCCATTTACTAGTATCATTGCATTTGCTCAGTGGCTTGGTGTTTTCACTATTCCTATGGCAAAGGTTTTGGTAATTCTTTTGAATCATCTTAGAATGCATCCTTTGGCTTTGTCCTTTGAACCGGAAAAGGACTATTATGAGAAAAGGCTTAACAGTATTCCTCGGAATGAATCCATTTTAATCTGCACCTATAGATCTTTTGGATTTCATTATTACAAATATACAGTTGATGGAACAAACATTTTCTTTATCAACCTGAATTTTTTGGTTATTTTTACCATTTTTGATTACTTCTGCTTAAACCAGAAATTGCATTGGGTTACACCTATTACCAACCCTTCTTTGATTTTTATTCTTTGTCTTGCATCTATCATTCCACTTGCCTACTTTATCGGTCAGGCAGTTGCTTCCATCTCCGCACAAACTTCCATGGGTGTCGGTGCAGTTATTAATGCATTCTTCTCCACTATCGTGGAAGTTTTCTTATATTGTGTCGCTTTGAACCAATCTAAGGCAAAGCTTGTCGAGGGTTCAATTATTGGTTCCATCCTTGGTGCGGTTCTTCTTTTGCCAGGAACATCAATGTGCAGTGGCGCCATCAGAAGAAAAACACAGAGATACAATCCAGCGTCTGCTGGTGTGTCATCCACTATGCTTCTATACTCTATTTTGATCATGTTTTCTCCTACAATTCTGCATCAAATATTCGGTCAATACGAAGAAAGATGTCGGGATTGTACAGAAGTTTCTAATTCAGCTCAGAGTTGTAAACGGTGCCATTATATACAGTCAACTGTTGTCATAGATCGGCTTTACACTAAGTATTTAAGGCCTTTCACCATTGTATGCTCCATCTGCCTATTCACTGCATATTGTATTGGTCTGCTTTTCACATTGAAAACGCATGCAGCATTGATTTGGAGTACACCTGTCTCCGTCGAGAAGGAGAAAAGAGCTACTGGAGCAGCAATCACCGTTCAGACTCCTGAAAACTCAAGTATGGGCTCTAGGTCAAAGGCTTCTGGTTCTGTTTCAAATCAAAATGATCTTTCTTTGGTTCGTGCTTTAACAAGATCTACCAGCTTTATGCAAAGTCAACAACAGCAGCAGCGTCAACCTCAGCAGCCTCAACTTCAGCAACAGACATCTGTTCAGTCGATGCAGCCACAAATGCAACAGCAACAGCAGTTACAGCTACAAAGTGATGGAGGTCATGACTCTCCAAACTGGTCTAGATCTAAGTCCACAAGTATTCTTTTACTTGCTACGTTTACATATGCAATTATTGCGGAAATTTTGGTCGATGTTGTCGATGACGTTTTGAAAGCATTCCCTATAAATCCTAAGTTCCTTGGCTTGACCGTTTTTGCTTTAGTGCCAAACACTACTGAGTTTGTTAATGCTATTCTGTTTGCTATGCATGGGAATGTTGCCTTATCTATGGAAATTGGTTCTGCCTATGCACTTCAAGTCTGCCTTTTGCAAATTCCTATTTTGGTTGTTTACACGTGTTGGGGTGCAATTAAAACTGGATTTATTGATCCTTCCAAATTGTTTTCTCTTATCTTCCCACGCTGGGATTTTATTGCCTGTCTAATGTCTGTCTACATGTTTACATATGTGTACGCTGAAGGAAAGTCGAATTACTTTAAAGGATCCATTCTTATTCTCCTTTATATCGGGATAATATTTGGTTTCTTTATAGCCATCTCCATTGATGACGAGCATGAGTATATTTCGAAGGGGGCGGCCTTAACTTCCAACTTGTTATTTAATAACTGAGTGCAACAGAATGATACCAATACTACATTTCAAGAAAACTTATGTTTGCGTTTCCAGATAACTTCGCATTCAAAGTATTGTCTTCGATTTTTTTTTTTTTTTTAGTACGAGTATATCTATTTATTATTATAGTCTTGTTTTAATCAATAGAAGAAAAATGCTTAGTCTATTAGTATGTGATGTCCAGTTTCAAGGTTTGCGATTATTTTTTTTGAACAAAAGTCTCATTCATAGCCTTCTCTAAAATCTTCAAACCATCAATAATGACTTCGTCGGGGATGTTTAAGGGAGGAACAATTCTAATGACATTTCCGCCGGCACTAATAACCAAAAGTCCTAGTTCTCTTGCTTTTTCAATAACAGCAGATGGGTTTTCAGTGCATTCAAGTCCAAGGATTAACCCTTCACCCCTGATATCCTTAATATTTTTGGGGAACTTTTCTTTTAATTCATTCAGTTTAACCTTGAAGAGTTCGGACTTCTTCTGAACATTATTTAAGAATTCATCAGTAGCTATCTGATTTAAAACATAGCATCCAATTCTTGCCCCCAATGGATTTCCACCAAAAGTTGTTCCATGATCTCCAACCTTTATTACATCACCAACCTCTTTTGAAATCATGGTGGCACCAATTGGAAATCCATTTCCTAATGCCTTTGCCATTGTGAGAATATCCGGATGTCCTTCTTTTGGAAGCTTTGCATGGGCCCAAAGCTTTCCCGATCTTCCCAGTCCACATTGTATTTCATCATATATTAAAAGAGCTTTATGCTTACTGCAAAGTTTCTTCAAAGAAACCAGGAATTCATGATTCTGTGGATGAACGCCACCTTCACCTTGAATTGGTTCGATGATTACACCACAAGTTTCATCACTGATCAATTTTTCAACCGATGCAATGTCGCCGGGTTTAGCAACAGAAACACCCGGAACCAATGGTGCAAAAGGCTTCTGGTACTTAGGATTTGGGGTCACAGATAATGAACCAAATGTTCTACCGTGAAATGAGGTTTCAAAGGTTATGAATTTTGTCTTTTTAAGAGAAATAGAAGTTCCGTATTTTCTAGCGAACTTTAGGGCAGCCTCATTCGCTTCCGTACCGGAATTGCACAAAAACACTTGTGATGCATTGTACATCCCACCAAACTGCTTTGTTTTTTCAACCAATTCTTTACTTAACTTTAAAGTCCATAGGTTGTAGAAAAGATTTGAACTATGGACAAGTGTGTTCGCCTGCTCAAACATAATCTTTGCAACCTCTGGGTTGGAATGGCCAAGAGCAGTCACGGCAATTCCGGCAGAAAAATCAACGTACTTCTTTCCCTCGACATCCCAAAGAAAAGAACCTTTCCCTTTTTTCAGAACCATTTCTGGTCTGCTGTATGTGGTCACTCCAAATGGCGCATTATTGCCAATAAACTCTGATGTCTTCGACAAAGTGGTTTTGTTAGCATGAATTAATGCCCTGCCAGAGTTGGTGAATGACCTGCTTTGGATCGCAACAGTTAATCTCTTGGATGCTGATTTCAAAACTGACGCTCTAAACATAATGAAATTTCTTAACTGTTATACACCAAACTTAACTTCAGAAAAGTGCCGGGGCTATCAAAGTTGAAAAGACTATTCGTGGATAAAACGTAAGATCAAAAAAGAAGGATGTACTGCAATTTATATACTCGATGTGACTCACCGTATTTTTGGACGAAATAACAATAAATTCTGTGATATAATGTAAAAATTTTATTCTTATAATAATAGGAATAGTTGCGCGCTTAGTAAAAGAAATTACTTTAAATGGAATAAGTGATAGTTTATGAAATTTATATTTTGGAAATTAGGCTGCTATGGTGGAATTATTTCAGATGTCTAGTACATCTTGACACCGAATACGTTAAACCGATGACAACTTTGGAAAGTCGTGGGTCCTATTACCTGAACCATTTCTAGAGTTGATGAAACATTTTTTCTTAAAGCTAATTGCTTTTGCTTCATAATCTGTACGTAAATGCATTTTTTGCGGAGTTAGATATATGCATTTGATCAAAATCACTTTGCAAAGGAGATCATTTATCTATCTCATCTCATTCTTTTTTTCTCATTAGAACAAAGTCCACATCCGTAAACCCTACATATAAATGTTTTTCATTCGCCCCGAAAAATCTCTTATTTTCGCTTGTCTCCAGAGTAAGCAAGCATAGGCATGGCATCACTTTATTATTTATGATTTTTATTCATAAGAGCTTTACAATATTTTGTGTTCAATAGAATCAACTTAAAGTCATTAGACACAATCAAGATGTCAACTAAGTTTTTTAATCTCACAGCTAACGAGGCATTTAAAAAACTTCCACGAACGTTACAAACATTCTTTACCAGATATCCGCCGGCACCAATTAAAATATATGCTACAAAACCCACATTTACAAATGCCACTGATGCCAATCCATTTTTGCCCAATATTCATCCAATTACAAAGAAAGTTCATAATCCAGTGTACTCCTTACGAAAGCAGTCGGAGTTGTATAAGACGGCTTATAAATTTGGAATTGCTGATCTGATGCCAGTTATGCAAAACCAAAAGAAAGTGTATCAGGAAAAATATGTTAGCAAGCCTGTTCTTAAAGGTGTTTTGAATCCTAAGGGCCACAAATGGGAAAGAACATATGCTGAGAGAAAGCGGAAGATCGCCGAAGGTATTGCAAATGCTGACAAGGTGCTTATTCAGTACAGAGGTTCAAAGTACAAGAAGAGATTGGAGAGGAGAGAAAAGGAGAAACCTACATGGTATTGATGGACTAGATTTTATAAAAAGCATATTTAACAAGCAATTCTACTCTTGTATATATAATATAGAGACGCTGTCTCCTGAACAGTTATTTTAATACCTTCTCAATGATTTATTTCTATTTTAATTCTGTTATTATCGATCATGTTGAGTTTTAGAATTCGCGGAGGAATCCGAATAACTCGTATTTGGCTCTAAGAAGGGAGCCTGACCTGTTTCGGCAGTAGTATTACCGCCTTTTGGGGTATATTATAAGTTATCCGAAGGATTGGAAGGCATATTGATAGAATAGTGACTTATATTAAGATATATAGCGGTGATAGTCTCTAAAGAAAGAGGTAAAATAGTAACAAAATAATAATAGAGTGAGAAAATACAAGGGGTGTTGCTAGACCCCTTATATATTCTTACTCGGGGAGAGGCCACATATCCCAAATATGGGCAATGACCCGTTCAAAGTAATATAAAAAGTAATAAGGGCAATTCGCATGGCTTTAACACCAGTGAAATACAATAAAAGTAATGAAAGATAAAGTAATCCTTAAATATAATTGGTCCAAGGATGTAAATAAAGAGAAAATTTCTCGAGGTCGTACGGTTAACAACAATTGTCTTTGTAATATTCCGCTGATGGTGAAATATTCCAACA